>Ga0222712_10000849_pt1 | contig 39111 bp, 29 predicted proteins | sample C33_657DmetaG_FD_165043 | JGI IMG/M metagenome (GOLD analysis project Ga0222712, IMG submission 165043) | Estuarine water microbial communities from San Francisco Bay, California, United States - C33_657D | ecosystem: Environmental > Aquatic > Marine > Unclassified | place: USA: California... | reverse complement strand
TCGACAAGCTGAACGTATCGGCGGGACCCCGAAGCGGTGACCTTGATGAACATGCCCTTACGATATCAGGAGTTCATCAGATGGTGAATATGATAAAAACCCGAAGAAACGTACCATTACAAGAAAATCAAAAAATCGCCCCAAAAACTCATGTAAGTGCTTGATTCATATAGAGCCGGTCCCCGCAAGATGGGGGAAATCGACGATGAACTGTCGAACTCGGGTGGCCTGGGTGCCGGTTTCGCAGGTGGTGTCGTCGATACCGCCGGGCCACGGCAGGCCGGAGTGGGGGTCGCCGTTGGGTGAAACAGGGTTTTCTGATTTCCCGGTATCTGGATTCTTTAAATTCTTGAGGTTCTCAATATCCCGCAGGCCTTTGAGGGCAAACAAACGGTCAGCTTGAATGCCTGCTACGACCATGCGATCGTCGGTGAGACCAGTTCCTGGCCTAGGATTACCCCAGTCGTTATCCTCTAAATCCTGAATTCCCCGCCGCATCTGACTGTCGGCGGCAAGGGTGCTATTCCAATAATCAGCGATATCTTGTTTTGATTTAGCTGAGGCATTCCAGGCGTTTTGGAGGTCTTGATACGCTTTGTCATGGACTTTGAAAATAGCATCAAGCGGCCCGTTAGAACCGACGTCCCAATTCGGCTCCTGCCCCGGCGGTGTGAATTGACCGGCTGACCAGCCCTTGCCGCCCCAGTTGCCGTAAGTCCAGGTAGGTTCTCCGGTGTAAGGATTGATTCGCCATTGAACAGAAATCACACCATTCAATTGATTTGTCTCATTCATTTGTGTGTCTCCTCAAAGTAAACAGATTCAACCGAAGCGGGCTCGCACTGCCCAGGTACAAAGCGCAGCACGACCACATGGCGTGGTTCTGCGCTTAAGCGTGATCGTGAAATAACAGCGGCGCGTCCGTCGGGGGTTACGGAAAAATCATCGTGCCAGCCTTTGAGCGCCGGTACGTCGCAGGTATTAGTGCCGTCAAAAACCTTGAATCCGTACAAATACAAACTGCCGTTAACAAGCTCGTCCGTGAGGTATTTGACTAAACAGCGACTTGCCTTTTGATCACACTTTAGGACTTGAGACTTTGAATCGAAGCGTGATATGTCAAACTGCGGCGGCTTGCCACCTAGCAGTGCAAAAGCCGTGATTTCTCGATGCTCCTTGTTGCCTCTTTTTTGAGAGAAGTACTCGTCTTCCAGCCAAAAACCGCCTCCCTCGACCATATTGGGCTGGCTGTATAACTGATAGCGTGTTCCTGGCACCGTGGTGGCTTTGCCGTTTTCCACCAGTGCCCACCAGATGCTGCTGTTGCCCTTGCAAGCCTCATCACCCACAGGCGCGTCGCACATGCGTACCAATACTTGGCCCGGCTTGACTTCCACTGGAAACGTCACGCGTGCCCCCTCATACAAAATCTCCGATGGCTTGCTCGGATTGCTGGCATCCCAGCGACTTAGCTGCGAGGCACCTTTGGGCCCTGGCCGGGCATGGGTGAGCAGCAGGTCATAGCCCGTCAGGCCAAACCGGATGCTGTTGGTGTATTTGGGCGCTGGCAGTTCCAGCCAAGGCTCCTGGCGGTCTAGCCATTTGAGACGCAACCTGGGCGTTTCCTGGCCTGAGCGGTCCAGCACGGCCAGCAGTTTGCCGTCGGCGCTGATGGTGGGCGTCAGTGGCAGCGCTTCGCTCGCTGTGGGGTAGGTGGGTTTGCAAGCAGGCAGCAAACAGGCGCACACAGTGGCAAGAAGCATTCGTGCAATGGGCATCGTCATATCAACTTACCCGCACCTGCCTTGGCTGACCAAGACGGCACGGACCTTTCATGGAATCAATCGTTTGGAATGTGACACCGGCTCACAAAAACAGCAATTACGATATGTAAAGTGACACCAGATGACCCTAAAAGGATCACCTGGTGTCACTTTGTGCCGGTCTTGGGTTTTGCGGCGATGGGATCGGCCATGAATTCGCGCAGCGGCCCGGGCACCCAGCGGCGTGCTGCGATGCACAGCGACAGGGGCGGGCGCTGGTGCAGCGGCAGGTCGGCGTCTGCCGGCACTTGGTCGGCATATTCCTGAGCGACCTGTTCCAGGCGGACCTTGAGCTTTTGCGCCGACTGGGGCGCAAGGCGAACGTTGATGATGCGCAGCACTTCGCCTTCGCCGTCAAAGCGGTGGTCGAAGTAGTCGTCGGCCATGTCTTTGGCCATGCGCATGATGGGGCCGCCAATGATCCATGAAAAGTCGCGGGCCACCCGCAAGCGAAAGCGATTGCCACCCTGCAGGTCGAGGAAGCCCATGTTGTCGAGCTGTCGCAGCAGGTCCTCGTATTCGCTGCGGCTTAGCCTGAGGTTCTGCAGAATGTCTGGCTCGGTCCACAGTGACATGGTGCAAATGGCCAGCATGAGCAGCTTTTTGTTTTGTACCAACTGCTCCTCTTGCCGCAGGCTCAGGTGCTGAATGAGTTTGCGTGGGCGCGGACTGCTGCGCAGCAGGTCGCGCATGTCGATTTGCACCATGTCGCAGATTTGCTCCAGCCGCTCCAAGGTGCAGTCTTGCTGGACAAACATGCGCTTGACGGTTTGCTCAGAGACGTCAAGGCTCTGGGCAATATCTTTGTAGGTGATCTGCTGCGCCTTGAGGTGGGAGCGCAGGCTTTCGATGAGGAATCGACGGGTGTTCATCGACGGTCTCCAAAGAGACCATTCTTATGGGATCAACCCAAATTGAATGTAGACGGAAGGTGAAGAATTGAGTCTTCCTGCCTGCCGTGGGCCTGAACGGCAGGCTTAGAGCGCAGCCAGCGGCACAGCCCAAAGGCCCTTGCCGAAGGACAAGGCCTGATGGCCCGCGTAGAGCACCAGGCCGCTGGTGAATGAATCACCCGCGAGGGACTGGAGTTTTTTCAGGCCCTTGAAGTCGCCAGCGTTGACGGTGGCGGAGGCCTTGACCTCGATGCCTATGAGCCGACGCAGCGGTGATTCGATGACGAAGTCCACTTCGACCTGGTCCTTGTCGCGAAAATGCGAGAGGTACCAGTCGTCTGTACAGAGGCTGAGGGCTTTGCGCAGTTCCCCGTGTACCCAGGTTTCGAGGGTGGCGCCCCAGCGCTCGCGCTGGGAGAAGACCAGTTCGGGGGTCAAGCGGGACAGGCTGGCTTGCAGGCCTGCGTCCAGAAAGTGAAGCTTGGGTGTCTTGACCAGGCGCCCCGCTTCGTTGCGGCTCCAGGCGGGCAGTCGCTGCACGAGAAAGAGCTTTTCCAAAATGCCCAGGTATTTGTCCACCGTCTTGCTGTTCAGGCCGAGCTGCCCGCCGGTCTGAGCTGCATTCAATAGTTGACCGCAATGCGCAGCAGCTACGGCCAGAAGTTGAGGCAGTTGCTGCCATTGGTCGATTTGCGCCACGTCCCGCACATCCCGCTCGACCAGGGTCCGAATGTAAGCCCTGGCCCAGGCTTGCCGACGGGCCAAGGTGGGGCGCTGGCGCATTTCGGGGTAGCCGCCGGCAAGCACACGAGCCAGCATGTCGTCGGGTGAAACACGCCAGGCCGGGAGGGACAAAGCCCAGTCTTGCGCCTGGGCGCGCTGCAAAAAGTCATTCGGACGGTTTTGCAGTTCGGACTGGGAAAGAGGCAGCAGGGTATGCAGGGCCATGCGCCCTGCCAGGCTGTCGGCAATTCGGGGCAGGGCCATGAGATTGGCTGAGCCGGTGAGTAAAAAGCGGCCTGGCCGGCGGTCTTGATCAATGACCAGCTTGAGCGCGAGCAGTAGTTCTGGGGCGCGCTGCACCTCGTCGATGATGGCTCTATCCAACTGGCGGGCAAAGCCCATCGGATCTTGCCGGACAGCGGCCAGCAGGTTGGGGTCGTCGAGCGTGAAATAGCTCAATGGACCCGCAAACTGCTGGACCAAAGTGGTCTTGCCGCACTGGCGTGGGCCATTGATCAGCACGGCCGGGGTATCTGCGAGCGACTCTCGCAGCACAGGGGCCAGATGACGTGTGATCAATGGGCCGTCCACTGCCGGCGGCTTGCTCGGTAGAGTGTCCATGCTGCTGCCCGATGGGAATGGAGGGTTCAATTTCCGTCCAAAATGGATTTTAGATTCGTCCAAAGTGGATTATAAGTTCGTCCAAAATGGATTTTGGAGTCGTCCAAAGTGGATTATTCGGTCGGCCAACCTGCGTTTTAAGAGGGAAATCCTCTCAGCGGCGCACCCCCCCGACGGGCAGGACGGCGGCCCAAGGCCATGCGCAGCACCAGGGCCGTGAACCCAAGACCCAAGCCCCTCGAGCTATGGGCGCTCACCAACCCGCCAGGGGCTGCTCCTTGAGTTGCTGGCGCAGTTGCCGGTAGTCGGGCACCACCGTGCCTACCGTCTGCCAGAAACGGGGGCTGTGGTCCATCACGCGCAGGTGGCTGAGCTCGTGGACTACCACGTAGTCGATGACCTGCGGGCTGAAGTGGATCAGGCGCCAGTGCAGGCGGATCGCGCCCTCAGCGCTGGCGCTGCCCCAGCGGGTGGCGGCGCTGCTCAGGGACAGGCGGGTCCACTGCACGCCCAGTTGCGGGGCGAAGTGGTTCAGGCGTTGCTCAAAGAAGGCGCGGGCGCGGCGCATCAGCCAGGCCTGGGCCGCGTCACGAATCTGTTCGGCGCTGGCGGCATGGGGCAGGCCCAGGCGCAGGCGTCGCTGGTCGCCCTCGCGTTGCAGTTCTTCGCCGCTGCCAAAGCGGTGGCCGGGGTCGAGCTCCAGCCTCACGGTCTGCCCCAGGTAGGGCAGCTCGGCGCCGTCGCGCCAGTCGATGCGGGTCGCTTGCAGCTGCTGATGGCGCTGACGGGTCTCTTGCAGCTTGCGCAGGATCCAGTCGGATTTTTCTTCTACCGCGCGGTCAATCTCGCGCAGCGGCACCCAGCTCGGCGCACTGACCGCCAGGCCCTCAGCCCCGACTGAAAACCCGATGGTGCGGCGCTTGCCCCGGCGAAAGGCGTAAGCCACGTGCACGCCAGAGAGCATCACTTGGCGCTTGGCCTGAGGATGCCGGTAGCTTGCGGGCTCCAGCGCCTGCGCCAGGCTGAGCGCAGGCTCAGTGCTGCTCGGTGCGGGCAATTGATGGGGCGGTGCATTGGGCGTTGCAGCGGACAGGGCGTCAGCCTGCGCTTGTGGCAACACAGCCAGCGCCTGTACCGGGCCAGGCTGGCTCCACAAGTCGGCGGCATTGAGTGCAGGCTCTGTGGGCTTGCTTGCCGGCGGCCGCACGCGGCGCGGCTTGCTCACAGGCTGCTGGGTCGGGGCGGGCCGCGCCTCCGATGAAAACAGGTCCAGGGTCAATTGCAGCAAGCGGAGCATGGCGCGAGTGTAGAGGCCTGCTGCGCAAGAGGTCAGGGGCCAGCACAGGGCGAGGACTTAGCGGTAGGCCTCGGGATCGAGGCGGCGCATCTCGGCCTCGATCCACTGCTCGACCTCGGCCATCAATTCGTCGGGCCTGCGCCCAAGGCTGGGGATCGCCGGGCCTATAGATATGTCGACGATGCCGGGCCGCTTGATGAGTGCCTTGCGCGGCCAGCATTTGGCCGAGGTCACCGCCACCGGAATCACCGGCGCGCCGCATTCAATGGCCAGGCGGGTGCCGCCCGATTTATAAGTGCCTTGCTGTCCGCGCTCGATGCGGGTGCCCTCGGGGAACATGATCACCCACACGCCCTGCCCCATCAGCCGCCGGCCCTGTTGCACCACTTTGGCAAAGGCTTCACTGCGCTTGCTGCGGTCGATGTGGATCATGTCCAGGCGGCTCATGGCCCAGCCAAAAAACGGCACCCGCAGCAACTCCTTCTTGAACACATAGGCCAGCGGATGCGGCATCAGCGTGGGCATGAGAAAGGTCTCAAAGGTGCTCTGGTGCTTGAGCAGCAAGACGGCCGCACTGGTCTGACCCTGCGGCAGGTTCTCCCAGCCGCTGACCCGCACCTGTATGCCCATCAACACCCGTGCGCCACCGACCGCGCAGCGCAGCCAGCCCACACACATCCAGTAGATGGTGGTGCTGCTGGCGAACAGGGAGGCGACCAGCACCGCCATGGCCCAGGGCACCACGGTAACGCCCATCCACACGAGGTGAAGAATGGATCGCAGCCAGGACAGCATGGGCATCAGGCGGCGGCCGCGCCGCGCTCGATGAGGAAGTCGGCAAAGGCTGCCAGGTCGGCATGCACCCTCGAGCCTTCGGGCAGGCCCTGCTTGGCCTGCTCAGGGCTCAGGCCGGCCGACTTGCCGGTGAGCACCAAATGCGGCTGACAACCTGCGCGACTGCCGGCCAGCAGGTCGCGCAGCGAGTCGCCCACCGCCGGCACCCCCTTGAGCGGTACGCCAAAGCGAGCGCCGATTTGCTCGAACAAGCCGGGCAGCGGCTTGCGGCACTGGCAGTCTTCGTCTTGCGTGTGGGGGCAAAAAAAGATGGCATCAATACGCCCGCCCACAGAGGCCAGCGACTGGTGCAGCTTGTCATGCATGGCATTGAGAGCGGCCATGTCAAACAGGCCGCGACCCAGCCCCGACTGGTTGGACGCCACCGCCACGTGCCAGCCGGCATGGTTGAGCCTGGCGATCGCCTCCAAGCTGCCCGGCAGCGGCTGCCACTCCTGCGGCGACTTGACGAAGTCGTCGCGGTCGAGGTTGATGGTGCCGTCGCGGTCGAGGATGACGAGTTTGAGCTTGCGGTCGGACATGGCGGGCAGCATCAGGCCAGGCGCGAAAGATCGGCCACGCGGTTCATGGCCACATGCAAGGTGTTGAGCAGGCCCTGGCGATTGAGGCGCAGGTCCATTTCCTCAGCATTGACCATGACGTCGTCAAAGAAAGCATCGACCGGCCCGCGCAGCGCGGCCAGGGTCTGCAAGCTGGCGGTGTAATCACCAGCCTTGAACTGCGCCTCGGACTCGGGCAGCAGTTTTTGCAAGGCGGCGTACAGGGCTTTTTCTGCGTCTTCTTTGAGCAAGGCGGTATTCACATGCGCGTCGACCTCGCCGGCTTTCTTCAGGATGTTGGCGATGCGCTTGTTGGCCGCCGCCAGGGCTGTGCTTTCGGGCAGGGCGGCGAAGGCGCGCACGGCGTCGAGTTGCTGAGGAACCTGCCGGAGATTCACAGGCCGCATTGAAATCACAGCATCGACCTCTGCGGCGCTGTAACTCTGGTCGCGCATCAAGCCGGACAGGCGGTCAAAGATGAAGGTTTCCAGATCGGTTTGCGCATCGCCAATCAAGCCAGCCGGAAATGCGGAGAAGGCGGCATTAACCACCTCGTCCAGCTTAAGCGGCAACGCCTTTTCCACCAGCATGCGTATCACGCCTAAGGCATGGCGGCGCAGCGCAAAGGGGTCTTTGTCGCCGGAGGGCAGGTTGCCAATGCCGAACATGCCCACCAGGGTTTCGAGCTTGTCGGCCAGGGCCACGGCCACGCCCACCGGGTTGCTGGGCAGCTGATCGCCGGCAAATCGCGGGCAATAGTGCTCAGAAATGGCGTTGGCAATCTCTTCGCTCAAACCATCGTTGCGGGCGTAGTAGTTGCCCATGATGCCTTGCAGCTCGGGGAATTCGCCCACCATGTCGGTCAGCAGGTCGGTCTTGGCCAGGCGGGCAGCAAGCACGGCCTTGTCGGCCAGTTCGTCGCCGCCCAGTTGTTGGCCGATCGCCTTGGCGATGGCACACACCCGCGCCATGCGCTCGCCCTGGCTGCCCAGCTTGTTGTGATAGACCACCTTGGACAGGCCTTCGACGCGCGATTCGAGCGTCTTCTTGCGGTCCTGGTCGAAGAAGAACTTGGCATCGGCCAGGCGCGGACGCACCACACGCTCGTTGCCGCCGATCACCGCTGAGGCATCGGCCGGGCTGATGTTGCTGACCACCAGGAACTGGTGGGTCAGCTTGCCGGCAGCATCGAGCAGCGGGAAGTATTTTTGGTTGGCCTTCATCGTGAGGATGAGGCATTCTTGCGGCACGTCGAGGAACTGCTTTTCAAATTCGCAGACCAGCACATTGGGCCGCTCCACCAGGGCGGTGACTTCGTCAAGCAAGGCATCGTCTTCGATGGGGCGCACACCGCCGCCCACCCGAGCAGCTGCCGCCTGCAATTGGCGCTCGATCTCGGCGCGGCGCTCGGCAAAGCTGGCAATCACCGCGCCGTCGGTCTTGAGCAGCTCGGCATAGTGGTCCGCATGGGTCAGCACCACCGGATTGACCGGCGCCTCAAAGCGGTGGCCCTGGGTGCTGTTGCCCGCCTTTAGGCCCAGGGCTTTGACGGGCACGACCTCGCTGCCATGCAGGGCGACCAGGCCGTGCGCGGGGCGCACAAAGTTCACACTGCTCCAGCCCGGCAGCTCGCAATCGGTCTCAAGCTGGTATTGCATGACCTTGGGGATGGGCAGCTTGCCCAGCGCTTCATCGAGCGCTTTTTGCAAGCCAGCGGCCAGGCTCGCGCCTTTGACCACGCTGTCGTAGAACAGGGCTTCGGCCTTGCCATCGGGCGCTCGCTTGAGCGCGGCCACCGTCGCGGCCGGCTGGCTCACGTCGGCGCCCAGGGCCTGCAGCTTTTTGAGCAGGGCGGGCGTGGCATGGCCGCTGGCGTCCAGCCCCACGCTCACCGGCATGAGTTTTTGCTGCAACGCCTTGTCAGCGGCCTGCGCCAGCACGCTGCTGACATGGGCCGCCAGGCGGCGCGGCGAGGCATAGGCGGTGCTTGTTGAATCGGCCTCAAGCAGGCCTTGCGCCTTGAGTTGCTCGGCCAGCACACTGGCAAAGGCCTCACCGAGTTTTTTCAGCGCCTTGGGCGGCAGCTCTTCAACAAAAAGTTCGACCAGAAGATTTTGAGTGCTCATGGTTCAGGCCGCTTTCTTGGCCATTTGCGCCACCCATTCGCGCGGGGCCATGGGAAAGCCCAGGCGCTCGCGGCTGTCGTAATAACTCTGGGCCACACTTTTGGCCAGATTGCGGATGCGGCCAATATAGGCTGCGCGCTCGGTCACGCTGATGGCCCCACGCGCGTCGAGCAGGTTGAAGGTATGTGCGGCTTTGAGCACCTGCTCGTAGGCGGGCAGGGCCAGTTGCTGCTCCATCAGGTGCTTGGCCTGCTTTTCGTGCGCGCCGAAAGCGCTGAACAAAAACTCGACGTCTGAGTGCTCAAAGTTGTAGGCCGACTGCTCCTGCTCGTTTTGCAGATACACATCGCCATAGCTCATGGTGTCGGTCCATTGGAGCTTGTAGACCTTGTCTACGCCCTGCAAGTACATGGCCAGACGCTCTAGGCCGTAGGTGATCTCGCCGGTAATCGGCCGGCAGTCGATGCCGCCGACCTGCTGGAAATAGGTGAACTGCGTCACCTCCATGCCGTTGAGCCAGACCTCCCAGCCCAGGCCCCAGGCGCCCAGGGTGGGGTTCTCCCAATCGTCTTCCACAAAGCGGATGTCGTTTTTCTTCAGGTCAAAGCCCAGCGCTTCGAGCGAGCCCAGATAGAGCTCCAGGATATTGCTGGGGGCGGGCTTCAAGACCACCTGGTACTGGTAGTAGTGCTGCAGGCGGTTGGGGTTCTCGCCGTAGCGGCCGTCCTTGGGGCGGCGACTGGGCTGCACATAGGCCGCTTTCCAGGGCTCGGGGCCGAGGGCGCGCAAGAAGGTGGCGGTGTGGCTGGTGCCGGCGCCCACCTCCATGTCATAGGGCTGCAGCAGGGCGCAGCCCTGGGCACCCCAGTAGGACTGCAGCTTAAGAATGATTTGCTGGAAAGTGAGCATGATGGGGGTGTACGCGCCCTCTGCAGGCGCAGGACCGAAGCTTGCGGGCATGGCAAAACCCTTGATTCTACTGAGCGCCCCGGGATCAGCGGGTGCGAAAAACTGCAGCCCGTCACGGAATTCAGATATCCTTGGCGTTCCCCAACTACCGAACACCCTCAGTGTCCGACCTTCCCCCCAGGCCTCCCCGGCCTGAAGACAAGCGTGGCTTCCTCCAAAAGCTGGCCGAGATGCTCCACCCCGGCCCTGACTCCAAGGCCGAGCTGATCGAGACCCTGGCCGAAGCCCAGGAAAAAGACGTGATCGGCGCACAAAGCCGCGAGATGCTCGAAGGCGTGCTGCGCATGGCCGACATGACGGCCGGCGACGTGATGGTGGCAGCGCCGCGCATGGATGTGATCGACATCGACGCGCCCTACGAGGACTTGCTGCACCAGGTCATCGATACCGCCCACTCGCGCTTTCCGGTCCATGAAGGCGAGAAGGAAAACATCATCGGCATCTTGCTGGCCAAGGACCTGCTCAAACTGCAGCGCGCGCCCGAACTGAATATTCGCGCTTTGCTGCGGCCGGCGGTGTTTGTGCCCGAGAGCAAGGGCCTCAATGAGTTGCTGCGAGACTTTCGGGGCAACCGCAACCACCTGGCCATCGTGATCGATGAATTCGGCCGGGTGGCCGGGCTGATCACCATCGAGGATGTGCTCGAGCAGATCGTCGGCGAGATCGAAGACGAATTCGACAGCGCCGAGGACGAGGGCGACATCTTTGCGCTGCCCGACCGCAGCCACAGGGTCAACGGCGATACCGCGATCGAGCGTATCAACGAGGCTTTCGGCGTGGCGCTGCCCGACGGCGAGTTCGACACCATCGGCGGCCTAGTGGCCCACGAGATGGGCCATGTGCCCAAGCGCGGCGAAAGCCACGACATGGCCGGTCTGCGCTTTGTGGTCCAGATCAGCCGCGGTGGCGCGGTGCGCTGGTTCAAAGTCTCACGCGCTGGCCCGGGCTAAGGCCAAGGCAGCCGCCTTGAGCCTGTGCCCACACCCGTCCCCGCACCCGTCCTGACACCTTTGCGCATGTCCTTGAGCGACACCCGGCGCCCGCCCCTGCCCGCTGCGGTGGGCGCGCTGCTCATGGTGCTGGCCGGCGTGGCCCATGCGCTCAGCCTGGCCTGGCCGTTTGCCGCCTTCGGGCTAGAGGGCCAGAGCCTGCCGGCCCTGCAACTGGTAGCACTGGGCACTGTGGTGGCGGTGCTCGAGCGCTGCACCAGCGGCCGGCAGGCAGGCATGCTGGCCTGGCTGTTTGCCACCAGCATGCTGGCTGGGACCTTCTGGTGGCTCTACATCTCCATGCATGTGTACGGCGGCCTGGCCGCGCCGCTAGCGGCGCTGGCGGTCCTGGCCCTGGCTGCGGCCCTGGGCCTGTATTACGCGCTGGCCGGCGCGCTTTACCAGCGCTGGCGACCGGCAGTACTGGCCGGACGGGTGCTGCTGTGGGCCGGCCTGTGGCTGGCTGCCGAACTGGCACGGGTGACGATTTTCACCGGCTTTCCTTGGGGCCAGTCGGGCTATGCCCATGTTGACGGCTGGGCCCGGCCGCTGGCCGGCTGGATCGGGGTGCACGGCTTGAGCTGGCTGTCGGCTGCGGTGGCCGCTGCGCTTGCGCTGTGTTTGTGGCCGGCCCAGGGCCAGCGGCGCGCCTTGGCCGCCCTGGCGCTGGTGGTGGCGTCGGTGGGACTGGCCTGGCTGCCGCCCGCCCAGCAGACGCAGGCCCTGCGCCCGCCGCTGCCCTTGACCCTGGTGCAGGGCAATATCGCGCAAGACGAAAAGTTCATCCCCGGCAGCGGTATGGCGCAGGCTCTGGCCTATTACGCGCAAGAGCTGGAGGCGGCCGATACCGCGCTGGTGGTGCTGCCCGAAACCGCCATCCCGCTGCTGCCAAGCCAGCTCGACCCCAGCTACTGGAGTGCGTTGACGGCCCCCTTTGCCCAAGGAAAAAAAGCGGCCTTGCTGGGCCTGCCGCTGGGCTCCTATGAGCAGGGTTACACCAATTCGGTGATTGGCCTGAAGCCCGGCACCGAGCAGGCCTACCGCTACGACAAGCACCACCTGGTGCCCTTCGGCGAATTCATCCCGCCGTTTTTTAAATGGTTTGTGCGGCTGATGAACATTCCGCTGGGCGACTTCAACCGGGGCTCGGTGGGCCAGCCCTCCTTTGAGTGGCAGGGCGAGCGGCTGGCGCCCAATATTTGCTATGAAGACCTGTTTGGCGAGGAGCTGGGCGCGCGCTTTGCCGACCCCGCCACCGCGCCCACCGTGTTCGTCAACCTGAGCAATATTGCTTGGTTTGGCGATACCGTGGCCATAGACCAGCACCTGCAGATCTCGCGCATGCGCGCCCTGGAGTTCGGCCGCCCGATGGTGCGCGCCACCAATACCGGCGCCACCGTGGTCATCGACGCCCAGGGCCAAGTCAGCCACGCGCTGCCGAGGCACACCCGCGGCACCCTGGTGGCGCAGGTGCAGGGCACCGAGGGCCTGACGGGCTACGCCGCTTTGGTGGCCCATGCGGGTCTGGCGCCCTGGTATGCACTGGGCGCGTTCAGCCTCGTGCTGGCGGCCTGGCTGAGGCGGCGCGGCGGCGCAGCCGATGGCCAAGGCTGATCGCGGGGCAGAATTGGCAAGCACGCCATAGGCACAATGCGGCTGTGATGCAAGAAATGCTGTTCTCGGGTTTGCAGGTGGTCGAGCGCGGCTGGCTGTCGGCCAATATGGTGATCGCCCAAGGCCGGCAAACCGCGGTGGTCGACACCGGCTATGTGCGCCACGAGGCGCAAACCCTGGCGCTGGTGCGTGCTGCCTTTGGCCCTAGCGGCCCGCAGCTGCTGATCAACACCCATTTGCACAGCGACCACTGCGGCGGCAACGCAGCGCTGCAAAAAGCCTTTCCAGCGATGCGCACCCTGATCCCACCCGGCCACGCCGCCGAAGTGGCCGCCTGGGACGCCTACGCGCTGAGCTATGAGCCCACAGGGCAGCTGTGCCCGCGCTTTAATTTTACCGAGGTGCTCAGGCCCGGGCAGGACTTGCTGCTCGGTGATCGCCCCTGGCAGGTGCTGGCAGCCCCCGGTCACGACCCGCACAGCGTGGTGCTGTTTGAACCCGACAGCCGAACGCTGATCTCGGCCGATGCGCTGTGGGAAAACGGCTTTGGCGTGGTGTTTCCCGAGCTTGAAGGCCGGCAAGCGTTTGCCGAGGTCGGCGCCACCTTGGACCTGATTGAGGGGCTGCAGCCCAAAACCGTGATCCCCGGCCACGGGGCGGTATTCGGCTACCGCCCAGAGGTGATGGCCCGCGCACGCCAGCGCCTGGCCTCTTTTGTCAGCGACCCCCAGCGCCATGCCCAGCATGCGGTCAAGGTGCTGCTCAAGTACAAGCTGCTCGAAGTGCAGCAGCAGCCGCTGGCTGATTTCATGGCCTGGGCCTGTGCCACCGACTATATGCAAGCCCTGCACCGCAACTGGTTCGCTCAGCGCAGCATCGAAGACTGGCTAATCTCGCTGCTGGTCGACCTGCAGAAGGTGGGCGCGGCCCAGGTGCAAGATGGGCTGGTGATGAATCAGGGCTGAGGTGGGTTTGGGCTAAGGCAGCCCAGGGGTCGCTGCTATCGACAATTCACCGAGGGGCTTGTTCTGGCGCTGCCAAACATGGGCCATGATGTGGGGGGGCCGCCCTCGGCCCGATTCAACGCAGAGTACATGCCAACCGTGCAAAGTCACGGGTAGCGACCGCCGCATCGGGCCTGGCTCCGCGGCTGTCCCCCGCCTCGGCTAGCGCCTCGGCTCCTCCTTGATGCCGCTGCGCCAGGCCCGACGCACCGGCCGTGGGTTAACACTGCGAAGGCCTAAGGCGGCGCCCCACTCGGTAAGGGGCACTGATGCGTGGACCATCTACGCAGCGAGCGGAGCGATTGCGACACCCCAGGGCGTGCGGGTGGGCGCTGCGAAGCGAGGTCAAGGAGGAGCCGAGGCGCTAGCCGAGGCGGGGGACACGAGCGGCGCAGTGCCCATCCGTGCGTCCTTCTTCGATGCGCCCTGAACATTGCGGCGCTTGATCAGGCGCCGCATCGCGCCGAGGGCGGCGCTCCCACAAAAACGGCCGTAGCGCCGCGAGGGCGCGGCTCCCACAAAAACAGTCGCATCGCGCCTAGGGCGGCGCACCGGCCGTGGGTTAACGCTGCAGAGGCCTAAGGCGGCGCCCCATTCGGTAATCGGCACTTGTGCGTGGACCATCTACGCAGAGAGCGGAGCACTTGAAAGACCAAAGGGCGTGCGGGTGGGCGCTGCGAAGCGAGGTAGAGGAGGAGCCGAGGCGCTAGCCGAGGCGGGGGACACGAGCGGCGCAGCGCCCACCCGTACGACCTCCTCGAAAGGGCCCTGAACACTGCGGCGCTTAATCAGGCGCTGCATCGCGCCGAGGGCGGCGCTCCCACAAAAACGGCCGTATCGCCGCGAGGGCGCGGCTCCTACAAACAGCCGTAGCGCCGCGAGGGCGCGGCTCCCACCGCCAGCAACGCACCCTTCACCCACCCAGACTCAGAACCAAGGTCCCGCGAAAAATCAGCTAAAGGCCGCGATACCGGTGATGGCCCGGCCCAGGATCAGGGCGTGGATGTCGTGCGTGCCCTCATAGGTGTTGACCACCTCCAGGTTCACCAGGTGGCGGGCCACGCCGTATTCGTCGGAGATGCCGTTGCCGCCCATCATGTCGCGAGCCACGCGGGCGATGTCCAGCGCCTTGCCGCAGCTGTTGCGCTTGAGGATGGAGGTGATCTCCACCGAGGCCGTGCCCTCGTCCTTCATGCGACCCAGACGCAGGCAGCCTTGTAGGCCCAGGGAAATATCGGTGACCATATCGGCCAGCTTCTTTTGGATCAGCTGATTGGCCGCCAGCGGGCGGCCGAACTGCTGGCGGTCCAGCACATATTGGCGGGCACGCTGATAGCAGTCTTCGGCTGCGCCCAGCGCGCCCCAGGCGATGCCGTAACGGGCGCTGTTGAGACAGGTGAAGGGGCCCTTGAGGCCGCGCACATCGGGCATGGCGTTTTCTTCGGGGCAGAAGACCTCGTCCATCACAATTTCGCCGGTGATCGAGGCGCGCAGGCCCACCTTGCCGTGCACGGCCGGGGCTGACAGGCCCTTCCAGCCTTTTTCGAGGATGAAGCCGCGGATCGCGCCCTCGTCATCCTTGGCCCAGACCACAAACACGTCGGCGATCGGGCTGTTGCTGATCCACATCTTGGCGCCCGACAGGCTGTAGCCACCGGCCACCTTGCGGGCTCTGGTGATCATGCTGCCCGGGTCTGAGCCGTGGTTGGGCTCGGTCAGGCCGAAGCAGCCCACCCACTGGCCGGTGGCCAGCTTGGGCAGGTATTTCTGCTTTTGCGCTTCGGTGCCGAATTCATTGATCGGCAGCATCACCAAGGAAGACTGCACGCTCATCATTGAGCGGTAGCCCGAGTCGACCCGCTCGACCTCGCGCGCCACCAGGCCATAGCAAACGTAGTTCAGGCCAGCGCCGCCGTATTGCTCGGGGATGGTCGGGCCGAGCAGGCCGAGTTCGCCCATCTCGTTGAAGATGGCGCGGTCGGTCTGCTCATTGCGAAAGGCCATTTGCACCCGGGGCAGCAGCTTTTCCTGGCAGTAGGCGTGGGCGGCCTCGCGCACCTGGCGCTCGTCATCGGTAAGTTGGTCGTCAAGGCGGAAGGGGTCAGACCAGGAAAAAGACGCTTTGGCTTTGGACACGGAACACTCCTTGCAAGGGATACCAGCGGTATTCAATCATTCAATGGGGGCAGAGCATAGCGCCGGCGCGGGCCGCCTGCGGCGCCTGGCCCACATGCCCGACTGCGGCGCAGGCCATCGCCGAATGGAACAAATGTTCTATCGATAGAACATTTGGCCAGTCATTCTCGGTCATTCAGGGATGACGGCGGTCACCTCAATCTCCACCTTGGCCTGGTCTTCGATCAGGGCACTGACCTCCACCGCCGTCATGGCGATGCTGAAGCTGCCGATGGTGCTGCGAAAGATCTGGCCAATCTTGGCTGAAGCGGCCAGGTATTCGCGTTTGTCGGTCACGTACCAGGTCATGCGCACAATATGCTCGGGCCGGGCACCAGCTTGGGCCAACACAGCCACCACATTACTCATGGCCTGCTGCACCTGGTCGGCCATGTCGCTGCTGTGGAACACGCCCTGAGCATCCCAGCCCACCATGCCGGCCACAAACACCATGCGTCCGCTGACCGCCACACCGTTGGCATAGCCCTTGGGCCTGGGCCAGCCCGGGGGTAAAAGCACCTGCATTCGTTCTCTCCTTGTTTGAGTGGGATGGGGCAGGCTCAAGCCCCGCCCTTGAGCAGTTCGCGGGCAATGATGAGTTGCTGCACCTCGGTGGCGCCTTCGTAAATGCGCAGGGCGCGAATTTCGCGGTACAGGCGCTCGACCGGCATCTGGCTGACCACGCCCAGGCCGCCCCAAATTTGCACCGCAGCGTCAATCACCTGCTGCGCGTTTTCAGTAGCCACCATCTTGGCCATGGCCGCCTCTCGGGTCACGCTCTGGCCGCGATCGCGCTGCCAGGCGGCGCGGTAGGTGAGCAAGGCAGCGCTGTCGATGGCGGTGGCCATTTGCGCCAGCTTGGCCTGGGTCAGCTGCAGGTCGGCCAACACGCCGCCAAACATCTGGCGCGAGCGTGAGCGGGCCAGCGCCTCGTCGAGCGCGCGGCGGGCAAAGCCCAAAGCGGCTGCGGCCACCGAGGTGCGAAACACATCGAGGGTGCGCATGGCCAGCTTGAAGCCTTCGCCGGCCGCGCCCAGACGCTGACTGGCCGGAATGCGGCAGTCGGTAAATTGCAATCGCGCCAGCGGATGCGGCGCGATCACCGCGATGCGCTCGACAATCTCCAGGCCCGGCGTGTCGGCATCGACGATGAAGGCGCTGATACCCCTCGAGCCCGGGGCCTCACCGGTGCGGGCAAACACCACATAAAAGTCTGCAATGCCGCCGTTGGAGATCCAGGTCTTCTGGCCATTGAGGACATAGTCGCTGCCATCAGCCCGGGCGCTGCAAGCCATGGCCGCCACATCGGAGCCGGCCTCGGGCTCGGACAGCGCAAAGGCGGCGATCGCCTGGCCGGCGGCGACCGGCGGCAGATAGTGGCGGCGCTGCTCGGGCGTGCCCTGCAGGCTGATGGCGCCCGAGCCCAGGCCCTGCATCGCAAAGGCAAAGTCGGCCAAGCCGTCGTGGCGGCCCAGGGTCTCGCGGATCAGGCAGACCGCGCGGGTGTCGATCACGTCGGCGGACCCGCCCACATCGGTGCCGGCCACCGCATGGCGCAGCCAGCCGGCTTGGCCGAGTGCGCGCACCAGGTCGCGGCAGTGGCCGTCCACGTCGCTGGCGCTGTGCGCGCTGATGTGCTCGGTGGCCCAGGCGTCGAGCCGGCGGGCCAGTTCGCCATGGTGGGGCGCGAAAAACGGCCAATCGAGGTAGGAACTGTCAGACATATCAGGCCTCCGCCGTGCCGGCCCCAGGCAGGCCTGCGCCCCCTCGGGGGGCAGCGACACACACAAAGTGGAAAGCGTGGGGGCTCATATCAATTCCCCTCGAATTGGGGCTTTTGCTTGGCCACAAACGCACGGTAGGCGCGGCCGAAGTCTTCGGTCAGCATGCAAATGGCCTGCGCCTGTGCCTCCGCCTCGATGGCCTGTTCGATGGTCATGGCCCATTCCTGGTGCAGCATGGTCTTGGTGATGCCGTTAGCAAAAGAGGGGCCGCCGGCCAGGTCGGCCGCCAGCGCCTGCGCCTGCGTCAGCAGGTCCTCGGGGCTGCACAGGCGGTTGAAATAGCCCCAGCGCTCGGCCTCCTCGCCGGGCATGGCGCGGCCGGTGTAGAGCAGCTCGCTGGCGCGGCCCTGGCCGATGATGCGCGGCAGCATGGCACAGGCACCCATGTCGCAGCCGGCCAGGCCCACACGGTTGAAGAGGAAGGCCGTCTTGCTGCGGGCGGTGCCCAGGCGCATGTCGCTGGCCATGCTCAAGATGGCACCAGCGCCAGCGCACACACCGTCAATCGCCGCAACGATGGGCTGGGGGCAGGCGCGCATCATCTTGACCAGCTCGCCGGTCATGCGGGTGAACATCAGCAGTTCGGGCGCCTTGAGCGCGATCAGCGGGCCGATGATCTCATGCACATCACCGCCTGAGCAAAAGTTGCCGCCCTCGCCGGTGATCACCACCGCCCGCACATCCTCAGCCCACTTGAGTTGGTGAAAGAGATCGCGCAGCTCGGCATAGGACTCGAAGGTCAAGGGGTTCTTGCGCTCGGGCCGGTTGAGGGTGATGGTGGCCACCTGATGGCTGACGCTCCAGGCGAAGTGCTGTGCCTTGTAGCCGGCCAGCGGCCTGCGGTTGCCTGCAAGCAGGCCGGGATCGATGCTCATGGTTGCTCCTGAATTACTTGCTCTCAGCGGCAGCGTTCTGTCGCTGCACATTGGCTTCGAGCTGGCCTTTGGCCGATAGGTATTGGCGCGGCCAAGCCACGGGGTTGTAGCCAATTTTGGCTGCTTCGTTCAGCGTCCAGGCCGGATTGGCCAGGTGCGGGCGGGCGACCGCGCACAGGTCGGCGCGGCCAGCCGCCAAGATGCTGTTGGCATGATCGGCCTCGGAAATCGCACCGACGGCGATGGTGGCAATGCCTGCCTCCTGCCGTATGCGGTCTGCAAACGGGGTTTGGAACATGCGGCCGTAGACGGGCTTTTCTTTTTTACTCACCTGACCCGAGGAGCAGTCGATCATGTCGGCGCCCGCCGCCTTGAAGGCCTTGGCAATCTCGACCGCGTCAAGCGGGGTGATGCCGCCTTCGACCCAGTCATGGGCCGAAATGCGCACCGACATCGGCCGCTCGGCCGGCCAGGCGGCGCGTACTGCCGCAAACACCTCCAGCGGGTAACGCAGACGGTTTGCAAGGCTGCCGCCGTAGTCGTCGCTGCGCTGGTTGGTCAAGGGCGAGATGAAGCTCGACAGCAGATAGCCGTGCGCGCAGTGCAGCTCCAACCAGTCGCAGCCGGCTTGCGCCGCCGCGCGGGTGGCTTGCACAAACTGCTCACGCACCTGGTCCATGTCGGCGCGGCTCATCTCGCGCGCGCTCTGGCTCACGCCTTCCAGGTACTGCTGGGGCGAGGCCGCCATCAAAGGCCAGTTGGGCTCGCCGCCGGTCTCGGGCAGGGGCTGGTCGATGCCGTCCCAGGCGCGACGGGTGGAGCCTTTAGGGCCGGCGTGGCCGATCTGGATACCGAACTTGGCATCGGTGTTGCGGTGTATCCAGTCGGCGATGCGAGCAAAGGCGGCGGTGTGCTCAGGCTGGTACAGGCCCGGGCAAGCCGGGGTGATGCGGCCTTCGGCACTGACGCAAGTCATCTCGGCCATCACCAAAGCGGCGCCGCCCATGGCACGGGCGCCCAGGTGCACCAGGTGGTAGTCGCCGGCCAGCCCATCGACCGCCGAGTACTGGGCCATGGGCGAGACCATGATGCGGTTTTTCAGGGTCAGGCCGCGCACGGTGTAAGGGGTGAACATGGGCGGTGGCGGACGACCCGCCACGGTCACTCCGGCCTGCTCGGCAAACCAGCGCTCGTAGCCTTCGAGCCAGGCCTTGTCGCGCAGGCGCAGGTTCTCATGGCTGATGCGCTGGCTGCGGGTGAGCATGGAGTACATGAACTGCTCGGGTTCGAGCTGGTCGCAGTAACGGTTGCCGCACACCTCAAACCATTCCATCGCGTTCCAGGCGGCGTTCTGTATGCGCAGCGTCTCCACGCGGCGCGCCTCCTGGTAGGCCCTGAGCACCTCGGGCAGCTGCGCCGGCTCGGCGCCAATGCGCCCGATCAGGCGCGCCAGCTCGATCGCGTCTTCAATGGCCAGCTTGGTGCCCGAGCCGATCGCAAAGTGCGCGGTGTGCACCGCATCGCCCATGAGCACCACATGGCTGCCGTGCTGGTTTTGCAGCCACCAATGACCGCAGACCACCCGCTGAAAATTGAGCCAAGCCGAGCCGCGCAGATGGCGCGCGTTGGTCATGAGCTTGGCACCCTCGAGGTTCTTGGCAAAGATCTGCTCGCAAAACGCAATCGACTGCTCCTGGTCGGCCTTGTCCAGGCCGTGGGCCAGCCAGACCGACTCGGGGCATTCGACGATAAAGGTGGTGGTGTTCTCGTCGAACTTGTAGACATGGGCCTGAAACCAGCCGTGTTCGGTTTTTTCAAACAGGAAGGTGAAGGCGTCGTAGAGCTTGTGCGTACCCAGCCAGATGAAGCGGTTGGGCCGCACCACGATGTCGGGCTTGAAGACCGATTCATAGCGGCTGCGGATGCGCGAATTGACGCCGTCGCTGGCGATGATCAAATCGGCATCGGGAAAGTCCAGGTCGCTGTCGACCTCGGCCTCGAACACCAGCTTGACGCCCAACTCCTCGCAGCGCTCCTGCAAGATATTGAGCAGCTTCTTGCGGCCTATGCCGACAAAGCCGTGACCGCCCGAGCGTATCACCTGGTCCTTGAAGTGCAGCTCGATATCGTCCCAGTGGTTGAAGGCCTGCTCGATGGCTGCGGCCGTCGAGGCGTCGCACTGGCGCATATTGCTCATGGTGGCGTCTGACAGGACCACGCCCCAGCCAAAGGTGTCGTAGGGCTTGTTGCGCTCGACCACGGTGATGTCATGGCCGGCGTCCTGCTGCTTCATCAGCAGGGCAAAGTACAGGCCGGCCGGCCCGCCGCCGATGCAAACGATCTTCATGCACACTCCTTGAATCAGGCGAATCGGCAGCGAAGATGCGCTGCTGGAATACCCTGCAATTAGTTTAGACCTAAACTAATTGAAGCACAATCTGGCCGCATTCAAAGCCTTCGCTGGCCGGGCTTTTTACAGGGCTGGTTACCCAAGTCTGTCCCTGAAAAGACAGATGCGCAAGCACTGCCCCACCTAAAGTGTCGGCTCCGGGGCCAGATGGATGCGGCAGCGCCAAGCCCAGTGCCCCGCTACAGAGCAAGCCATGAAGCTAGACCAAGTCATCAATCTCCACGATTTGCAGACCATGGCGCGTCAGCGCCTGCCGCGCATGGCTTTCGACTTCATCGAAGGCGGCGCCGACGACGAATTGGGCCTGCGCAACAACCGCGAAGCCTTTGAACGCTGGCGCATGCTGCCGCGCTTCATGGTGGACGTGGGCCAGCGCGACGTGTCGGTCGAGCTGTTCGGCCGGCGCTACAGCACGCCGGTGGGCATCTCGCCCATGGGCCTGGCCGGGATGTTCAGGCCCGGGGCCGACGCCATGTTTGCCGAGGCGGCGGCGCGCCACAACATCCCTTACATCATGTCCGGGGCCAGCAATGAGTCACTGGAGACGGCCGCCCGCATCGCGCCCGACCACGCATGGTTTCAGCTCTACCGGACCCTGGACGAGGGCATCAATGAACACCTGGTGGGCCGGGTGAGAGATTCGGGCATCAGCACCCTGGTATTGACGGTGGACGTGGTGACCAACTCCAACCGCGAGCGCAATCGGCGCAACGGCTTTTTGCGACCCTTCAAAATCACGCCCTCCATCGCCTTGCAGGCTCTGCTGCACCCGCGCTGGACGCTGGACTACCTGCGCAGTGGCGGCCATCCGATGATGCAAAACTGGCAGCCCTATGCAGCGGCCGGAGCCAAGGCCGACGATGTGGCCGATATGTTTGGCAAGCTCACCCCCGCATCGAACAACACCTGGCACAGCCTGGAAAAGCTGCGCCGCTGGTGGCCGCGCAAACTGCTGGTCAAGGGCGTGCTGCACCCAGACGATGCCAGGCAGGCGGTGGCGCTCGGCGCCGACGGCCTGATCGTCTCCAACCACGGCTCGCGCCAACTCGACCGCACCGTCTCGCCCCTGGAGATGCTGCCCGAGATTCACGCCGCCGTGCCCGATACCCCGCTGATTTTGGACAGCGGCGTGCGCCGCGGCAGCGACATCGTCCTGGCGCGCTGCCTGGGCGCGCGCTTTGCGCTGTGCGGCCGGCCCATGATGTATTCAGTGGCCGCAGCCGGCAGCGCCGGCGTGGGGCGGGCCATCGGCATCCTGAACAACGAGGTCGACAAGGTGATCGCGCAACTGGGCTGCCCGCGCTTTGAAGACCTGAGCATGGACTATCTGCGCCGCGCTTGATGGGCCTGCGCTGTGAGCACAGCTGAAATCAAAACACCGAGAGGGAGAACAGACACCATGAACCTTGCACGAAGAGGCTTTCAAGCAGCGCTTACCATCGCCTTGGCCAGCGCCTGGCTGACACCGTCACTGGCGCAATCGCCCAGCAGCTACCCCCAGCGCTCGGTGCGCCTGGTGGTGCCCTTCCCGCCCGGCTCGGGCTCGGACGTGGCTGCCCGCGTGCTCAGCCAGCATCTGTCGAGCAACCTGGGTCAGAGCTTTGTGGTCGACAACAAGCCGGGGGCGGCCGGCAATATCGGCGCCATGGAAGTGGTACGCGCCGCGCCCGATGGCTACACCCTGTTTTTTGGCTCGAGCTCGTCACTGGCGGCCAATGTCGCACTGCTCAAAACCATGCCTTATGACCCAGCCAAGGACTTTGCGCCGGTCGCTGGCGTGGCCGACAGCGTCACCGCGCTGATTGTGCGCAGCAACCATCCGGCCAAGACGCTGCCGGAGTTCGTCGCCTGGGCCAAGCAAAGGCCGGGCAAGGTCAACGCGAGCTACGGCTCGTCGAGCACCCAGATCAGCTGGTCTTTGCTCAACAAGGTGGCCGGCCTGGACGTGACCGGCGTGCCCTACAAGGGCACACCGCTGGCGGTCAATGACCTGCTCTCCGGCGCGGTGGACTTCACCTTTGCCGACCTGGGCAGTGTGCTGGCCCATGTCAAGGCAGGCACACTGCGCGGCATTGCCTTGACCACGCCCAAACGCAGCCCCATGGTCGACTGGCCGCCGATTGCCGATACCTACCCGGCGTTTGAGGACATTACTGGCTGGATCGCCCTCGCCGGCCCGCCCGGCTTGCCGCGTGAGATTGCCGACAAGCTCAGCGCCGCGGTACAGCTGGCCCTGCAGCAACCGGAGGTCAAGGGCCGGCTGGCCTTTTTTGGCCTGTCGCCCATGCCGATGGCGCCCGAAGCCCTGCGCGCTTTCATCCAGAGCGAAATTCCTAAATGGGCGCGACTGGCCAAAGCGGCCAATATCCAGCCGGAGTAAGGCACACGCTGCGCGGTCTGCGCAAAGCGGGCCTACGGATGAGCTGATCGAAGGACGCGCTTCAGACCGACAATCCAGCCCGGCGGCCACTCCTGCGCAGCAGGAGTGCCTATGCCCAGGAGGATGCCCCGCGATGCCCGTTTCCCCCACTGAGCCTGCAACACCAAAACTGCAAGCACAGGCAGGCGCCTGGGCAGACGAGGCGGCGCAGCAAGCAGCCACCCTGCAGTCGGCCTTGGCCTTGTGCCAGTCCAGCCCCCTGCCCATGATGGTCTGGTGGGAGGGGCAGACCGTCCCCTTTTCCAACAAGGCCAGCGCCGCTTTCACCGATACAGATACCACGCAGGAATCTGAGCTGCTGCAGCAAGCCCTGCTGGCCGACGTGCAAACCGTGATGCGTACCGGTCAAGCGCTCTCGCGCAGGGGCCTGGGGCAATTGCTGCCGCATGCCAACTTACAGGAGGATGCGCGCGGCGCCTACTGCCTGCACCCACTGCTCGAGCAAGGCCGCACCGCAGGCGTGCTGCTGATCGGCACCCGCGGCGACTCCAGGCCCTCGGCGACCTGGCGCGAGCGCATGAATTACGCGGCCGTGATCCATTCCATGGACCTGGGCTTTGCCCTGGTCGAACTGCTCGAGGAAAACGAGCAGGGGCTGCTCGACTACCGCTATCTTGAAGTCAACCCCGCCTATGAAGTTCATTCCGGCCTGTCCAATCTGGTGGGGCGGCGCATCAGCGAAATCATCAAGGTACGCGACCCCTTCTGGCCAAAAGCCTTCAAACAGGTGGCAGCCTCCGGCGTACCCTTACACGCGACAGCCCAGATGCGCAGCGCGAGCCGGACGGTAGAAACCTCCATCATGCGCATGGGCGGACCTGCCAGCCGGCAAATTGCAGTGCTGATCAAGGACATCAGCGCAAGGCAGCGCGACGAGGAGCGCCTGCAGTCGAGCGAGCAGCGTGCCCGCGATGCCGCGCGCAAAGCCCAGGCCGAGCGCAACCGGCTGGCGGCGGTGCTCGAAGCGACGCCAGCGGCCGTGGTGGTGATCAACCGCAGCGGGGACGTCACCCTGTTCAACACACAGGCGCGCCGCATCTGGGGCAAACTCGACGAGCGCCAAAGACCGCACTGGCCCGGCTATTGGGCCGACGGCTCCGAACGGGACGGGCAAGCGCTCAAGCCTGAAGACTGGCCCTTAAGGCGAGCCTTGCAAGGGCACAGTGTGCGCGGAGTCATAGAGATCGAGGCCCCGATAGACACCATTCAGCGGGGCATCTACCTGTCGTCGGGCGCGCCGATCTGGGGATCCGACGGAGCCATTGAGGGTGCGGTGGTGGTGGCCGTCGATATCACCGAACGGGTGATGGCCGAACGCGCCCTGAAGAACGCCAGTCAGCGCAAGGACGAGTTTCTGGCCATGCTGGCCCATGAGCTGCGCAATCCGCTGGCTCCCATTGCGGTGGCCGCCGAGCTGATAGGCCGGACCCACACCTGCGAGCAGGCACTCAGCGAGAGCAGCGCCATCATCAGCCGCCAGGTGCGGCACATGAGCAGCCTGATCGACGACCTGCTCGACGCCGCCCGGGTCAGCCGGGGCACCATCCGCCTGGAGCGACGCCCACTGGACCTGCGCTTGCTCATACAGCAAGCCATGGAGCAGTCGGCGGCGCTACTGCAGACCCTGGGCCATGCGATCGAACTTAATCTGCCCGCGCAGGGCCTGACCATCAAAGGTGACGGCAAGCGGGTGGTGCAGATTCTGGCCAATGTCTTGAACAACGCAGCCAAGTACACCCCCAGCGGCGGCCGTATCTGCATCCAGGCGCGGCCCCATCAGGGCTGCGCCGAGATCGAGATCAGCGACAACGGCATAGGCATGGACGCAAGCACTCTGGAGCGCGCCTTTGAGCTGTTTGCGCAGGCCGATCGAGGCATAGACCGACAGCAAGGCGGCCTGGGCATAGGGCTGGCCCTGGTCAAGAAACTGGTGGTGCTGCACGGCGGGCAGGTACAGGCCTATAGCGATGGCCCTGGCCGGGGCAGCCGCATCAGCATCCGCCTGCCTCTGGGCGAGCCCACAGCAGCCGTTTCAGCGCAGAGCGATGCCAGCGCGAGCGAGCAGCCACGGCCCTTGCAGATCATGGTCGTCGATGACAACGTCGACGCCGCCAACACCCTGGCCATGCTGCTTCAGGCCTGGGGCCATGACTGCACGGTGGCGCACAGCGCTGAGCAAGCGCTGGCACTGGCCATGGCCAGACCGCCCCAGGTCTTCATCCTCGATATTGGCCTGCCCGGCATGGACGGCAAAGAATTGGCGCGGCTGCTGCGCCAGCAGGCCGGCACCGCCAGCGCCCGCCTGCTGGCACTGAGCGGCTATGCCCAAGCACAGGAACAAGCAGCCGCCCGGCAGGCTGGCTTTGACCACTACCTGGTCAAGCCGGTTGATGTGCAGCAGCTGCTGCAACTGCTGCAGGCCGAGACCGGCGCGCAGGGCTGAGACCTCAAGGGCTCAGAAGACCTTAGCCCCGCTGACGCTAGCCCCGTTGACCTTGGCTCAGTTGGCCTTGGCGCCCGACGCGCGGACGATGCGGCCCCAGCGCTCGGTCTCGGCGCGAATGAAGTCCAGGTATTGCGCGGGCGTACCGCCAAGCACCTCCATGCCCTGACCCTGCAGCTTGTCACGCACGCTGGGCAGGGCCATCACCGCCATCAGCTCGGTATTGAGCTTACCCACAATGGCCTCGGGCGTACCGGCCGGCGCCGACACGCCGAACCAGGCCGACACATTAAAGCCCGGCAAGCCCTGCGAGGCCAGCGCCGGCATTTCATTCCACCAGGGCAGAGGTTTTTCAGAGGTGACGCCCAGGGCCTTGAGCTTGCCCGCCTTGACCTGAGCCAGCGCCACCGGCACGCTCACAAACGAGAGCGTCACCTGACCCGACAGAACCGCATTCATGCTCTCGGGCGTGCTCTTGTAGGGAATATGGGTAAGCTTGACCTTGGCCAGGCTGCCCATCAGCTCGCCCGCCAGATGCTGCGAAGTGCCGCTGCCCCCCGAGGAATAGCTGACTTCGCCCGGTTTTTTGGCGGCCAACTCCAGCACGTCCTTGAGCGACTGCACCGGGGCGCTGGGCTGCACCACCAGCGCATTCGGGTTGGCCGCGAGCAGGGCTATATGCGCGAAATCCTTGATCGGATCAAAAGGCATGCTCGGGTACATGGCGGCGTTGATCGCATGGGTGCTGATGGTGGACATCAGCAGGGTGTAGCCATCGGGCGCCGCCTTGGCCACCGCGTCGGCCGCGATATTGCCACCAGCGCCGGGCTTGTTTTCCACCACCACAGGCTGACCCAGCCGGCGCTGCAATTCCTCGGCCACGATGCGCGCCAGGATGTCGGCCGACGAACCCGGGCCTATGGTGACCAGCAGCTTGACCGGCTTGCTCGGATAGGCCTGGGCCAGGCCAGCCAGCGGCAGGGCTGCACAGGCCAGGGACAGGAGGATTTTTTTCCAAGTTGTCATGCGATTTCTCCTAGGTGTTGCAGCTCAGAGCACGGCCACGCCCTGAATCTCCAGCACGATGCCGGGACGGGCGAAATGCGAAACAGTGATCAAGGCACTGGCCGGGTAGCGCCCCGCTTCAAACATGGTGCTGCGGATCTTGACGAAGGCGTCGCCGTTGCGCGGATCGCTGATGAACACCGTCATGGTCACCAGGTTGGCCAGCGAGCCGCCGACCCGATGCAGGGTCTTGTCGATCATGGCAAAGCAGGCCCGGCACTGGGCCTCGAACTGGCCCGTGATGTCATTGCCCTCCAGGTCGGTGGTGGTGGTCTGCCCGGCCAGCCAGACGGTGCGCCCGCCTTCGGTGATGACGGCCGGCGAAAAGGCGCGCGACTTTTGCATCTCATTGGATTCGAGATAGGTGACGGTGGCTTTGGAGGTCATGGTGAATGTAGAGTTGAAAAATGAGACAAGCCCGGTTTGTAAGCTGCCCCCACCGAGCCGTCAAGCGCGGCGCCCACTCACAGGCCCTGCTTCGAGGCGCCCTGGACATTGCGGCGCTTGATCAGGCGCCGCATCGCGCCGAGGCGGCGCTCCCACAGGTGTGGCTATTGCTTGCAACCACGGAAAATCTAGGGGTGTGGGAGCCGCGCCCTCGCGGCGATGCAGTGCTCAATCAACAGCCCTATCGCGCCGAGGCGGCGCTCCCACAGGTGTGGCCTTCGCTCGCGACCACGGAAAATCTGAGGGTGTGGGAGCCGCGCCCTCGCGGCGATGCAGTGCTCAATCAACAGCCCTATCGCGCCGAGGCGGCGCTCCCACAGGTGTGGCCTTTGCTCGCGACCACGGAAAATCTAGGGGTGTGGGAGCCGCGCCCTCGCGGCGATGCAGTGCTCAATCAACAGCCCTATCGCGCCGAGGCGGCGCTCCCACAAAGACAGTCGCATCGCGCCGAGGGCGCGGCTCCCACAGCCGACGTCCAGCTGCGGTCGAGGCTTTGGGAGAGAGCCAGCTCAGGCCTTCTTGCCCCAGCGGTGGGCGATCTCGCCGACGATGCCGCGGCGAAACAGCAGCACGCAGACCACGAAGGTGGCGCCCATCACGATGGAGACCAAAGAGCCCAGATTGGCCAGGTAGTTCTGCATGGTCACGATGATTGCCGCGCCCAGTACCGGGCCGAGCAAAGTGCCCATGCCGCCCAGCAGGGTCATCAGCACCACCTCGCCCGACATCTGCCAACCCACATCGGTCAGGGTGGCCAGACCAAAGGCAATCGCCTTGGTGGCGCCGGCCAGGCCAGCGAGCGTGCCCGACAGCACAAAAGCCAGCAACTTGTAGCGGTCCACGTTATAGCCCAGCGACAGTGCCCGCGGCTCGTTCTCGCGGATGGACTTGAGCACCTGGCCAAACGGCGAATGAATGATGCGGTAGATCAGCGCAAAAGCGGCGATGAAGATCACCATCACCACGTAGTACATGGTGGTGTCGTCCTTGAGGTCCACCAGACCGAGCAGCTTGCCGCGGGGAATGCTTTGGATGCCATCTTCCGCATAGGTGAAGGGCGCTTGCACGCAAACAAAATAGATCATCTGCGCCAGCGCCAGGGTGACCATCGCAAAGTAGATGCCTTGACGGCGCACCGCCAGCCAGCCGGTGACCAGGCCGATGCCGGCGGCGCAGACCGTGCCGCTGAGGATGGCCAGCTCGGGGGTCAGGCCCCAGACCTTGGCCGCATGGCCCGACACATAGGCGGCAAAGCCGAAGAACATGGCGTGGCCGAAGGACAGCAGACCGGTAAAGCCGATCAGCAAATTGAAGGCACAGGCAAACAGCGCAAAGCACAGCACCTTCATCAGGAAGATGGGGTAGCCGACGAAGGGGGCAGCCAGCAGCAGTGCCAGCAAGGCCAGGTAAAGGGTGCGGCTCGCGTTCATCATTTCTCCCGCCCGAACAGACCGGCCGGACGCACCATCAGCACAATGGCCATGATGATGAAGACCACCGTGCTGGAGATCTCGGCGTAAAACACTTTCGTCAGGCCTTCAATCAGGCCCAGCGCGATGCCGGTGATGATGGAGCCCAGGATGGAGCCCATGCCGCCGATCACCACCACCGCAAACACAACGATGATGATGTTCGAACCCATCAAGGGGCTGACCTGATAAATCGGTGCAGCCATCACGCCGGCCAGACCCGCCAGGCCCACGCCGAAGGCGTAGGTCAAGGTGACCATCAGCGGCACATTGATGCCAAAGGCCTTGACCAGATTCGGGTTTTCGGTGCCGGCGCGCAGGTAGGCGCCCAGCTTGGTTTTTTCAATCACATACCAGGTAAAGAGGCACAGGAAAAGCGAGACCACCACCACCCAGGCGCGGTACTTGGGCAGCATCATGAAGCCCACGTCAAAGGCGCCGCGGAACACAGCCGGAAGTTCATAGGGCATGCCTGAAGATCCGTAGAACTCGCGAAACACGCCCTCGAGCAAGAGCGCCAGGCCAAAGGTCAAGAGCAGGCCGTAGAGGTGGTCGAGCTGGTGCAGCCAGCGCAGCATGGTCTTTTCAATCAGCACGCCGATCAGGCCCACCGCCGCCGGTGCCAGGATCAAGGCATACCAGTAATTAATGCCAGCGTAGTTGAGCAGCATCCACGCAAAGAAGGCGCCGGTCATGTAGAGCGCACCATGCGCAAAGTTGACGATGTTGAGCATGCCGAAAATCACGGCCAAGCCCAGCGACAAGATCGCATAGAACGAGCCGTTGACCAGGCCCAGCAGCAACTGCCCGAACAGGGCCGCCGTCGGTATGCCAAAAATTTCAGTCATGGTGTTTCAGGTAGGGGCGGGCCGCATCTGAAGACACGGCCCGCTCTTTGAGTTCACTGGCTCAGGAAGCGAGCCAGGGCCCCGGACTTACTTACTTCTTGATCGCAGCGCAGGTGCTCTGGGCCAACGGGCGGAAGGCCTCGGCACCACTGACGGTGCCCTTGAGCTTGAAGTAGTCCCATGCGCCTTTGGATTCGGCCGGGGTCTTGACCTGGAACAGGTACATGTCGTGCACCATACGGCCGTCAGGACGCAGCGTGCCGCCCTTGGCGAACATGTCGTTGATGGGGGTGGCGCGCATCCTGGCCATCACCGCTGCGGTGTCGTCGGTGCCGGCAGCCTGCACCGCCTTGAGGTAATGCAGGGTCGAGGAGTAGACCGCCGCATGGTTGGAGTTGGGCTTGCGGCCGTTCATGACCTTGCTGAACTTGTCGGCCCAGGCGCGGGTCTCGGGGTTGAGGTCCCAGTACCAGCCTTCGGTCAGGTACAGGCCTTGGGCGGTGTTCAGGCCCAGGGCATGCACATCGGTGACCAGCATCAGCAAAGCTGCCAGGTTCTGCTTCTTGGTCAGGCCGAATTCGGCTGCAGCCTTGATGCTGTTGACGGTATCGCCGCCGGCGTTGGCCAGGCCCACCACCTTGGCACCCGACGATTGGGCCTGCAGCAGGAAGGAAGAGAAGTCGCCGGTCGACAGCGGGTGACGCACCGCGCCATTGACCTTGCCGCCGTTGGCCCTGACCACCTCGCCGGTGTCTTTCTCCAGCGAATGACCGAAAGCGTAGTCAGCCGTCAGGAAGAACCAGCTGTCACCGCCGTCCTTGACGATGGCCTTGCCCACCACATTGCTCAGAGCCACCGTGTCCATCAGGTAGTGGATGCCGGTGTTAGGAGCGCAGTCTTCATTGGTCAGTCGCGAGGTGGCGGCGCCGGTGACGATGGTGATCTTGTTCTTTTCCTTGCCCAGGGCCTGCACCGTCAGGGCCACGGCCGAGTTGAGGTTTTCCACCGTCATGTCCACGCCGTCGCGGTCGAACCACTGCTGGGTGACGTTCTTGGCGATGTCGGGCTTGTTTTGGTGGTCGGCGTTGACCACCTCAATGTTCTTGCCGAAGATCTTGCCACCGAAGTCCTGCACCGCCAGGCGGGCAGCAGCCACGGCACCGGGCCCGCCGTAGTCGGCATACACGCCCGACATGTCGGTGAGCACACCGATCTTGACGACGTCGCCCGAGAGCTTGCCCTGCTGGGCTTGGGTGATCGGGACGCCAAAGGCCAATGCGGCAGCGATGGCAACAGACAACAACTTGCGTTTCATGGAGGTCTCCTCTTGGTGGTCGGGCATCAAACGCCCAGGTACTCGTTCAGCATCTCGGTCTTGCTGGCGAGCTCTTGCTTGGCAACAGTGGCCACGATGTGGCCGTGTTCAATCACGTAATGGCGGTCGGCCAGGGGGGCGGCAAAGCGAAAGTTCTGCTCGACCAGGATGATGGTCAGGCCCTTGTCCTTGAGGGTGCGGATCACCCGGCCCAGGGTCTGCACGATCACCGGCGCCAGGCCTTCGGTGATCTCATCGAGCAGCAAGATGCGCGCGCCCGAGCGCAGGATGCGCGCCATGGCCAGCATCTGCTGCTCGCCGCCCGACAGCCGGGTACCCTGGCTGTTTCGGCGCTCCTTGAGGTTGGGGAACATGGTGTAGATCTCGTCGATCGACATCCCGCCCTCGCCCACCTTGGGCGGCAGCATCAGGTTTTCTTCGCAGCTGAGCGAAGAAAAAATACCGCGCTCTTCAGGGCAATAACCCAGGCCCAGCCTGGCGATCGCATTGGTGGGCATGGACACGGTTTCGACACCGCCGATTTGAATGGAGCCGGTGCGCTTGCCCGTGAGGCCCAGGATGGCCTTGAGCGTGGTGGTGCGGCCCGCCCCGTTGCGGCCCAGCAAGGTGACCAACTCGCCCTCGTGGACCTCAAATTCAATGCCGTGCAGGATGTGCGACTCGCCATACCAGGCGTCGACCCCGCTGACCTTGAGCAGTGGCGCGCTCATGGTGCCGTCTCCTCGACGGTGCCGACATAGGCTTCCAGCACCCGGGGGTCCTTGGAGACGGTTTCATACGGGCCTTCGGCCAGCACCGAGCCGCGCGCCAGCACGGTGATGGTGTCCGACAGATCAGACACCACGTTCATATTGTGTTCGACCATCAGCACGGTGCGCTTGGCCGCCACCCGGCCTATCAGTTCGACCACCCGGCCCACATCTTCATGGCCCATGCCTTGGGTGGGCTCATCGAGCAGCATCAGCTCGGGGTCGAGCGCCAGCGTGGTGGCAATTTCGAGGGCGCGCTTGCGACCGTAGGGCAATTCGACGGTCTGCGTCTGCGCGAAATCGGCCAGGTCGACCTGCTCGAGCAGGGCCATGGCCTCGTTGTTCAGGCTGTACAGACTAGATTCGGGCTTCCAGAAATGAAAGCTGGTGCCCAGCTTGCGCTGCAATCCGATACGCACGTTTTCAAGTACGGTCAGGTGCGGAAAAACCGCTGAAATTTGGAAGGAGCGCACCATGCCCATGCGGGCCACCTTGGCCGCCGGCAAGGCGGTGATGTCCTGGCCACGATAGAGGATCTGGCCCGAGGTGACCGTCAAGAACTTGGTCAGCAGGTTGAACATCGTGGTCTTGCCGGCCCCGTTGGGCCCGATGAGCGCATGAATGCTGCCCCGGCGGACCTGCAGATTGACCCGATCGACCGCGATGAAGCCCTTGAACTCACGGGTCAAATCGCGTGTTTCGAGAATGAATTCTTGGCTCATGCGTCAGGACCTGCGCGCTCAAGATCCTCCACCGGCGGGAGGCGCTTGGGCGCCGAACAGCTCTTCGTTATAGATTTCGATCGGGTGCTGGCGCAGGCATAGGCTGGGCTGCGCTCAGGAAGGGGCGGATTCTACGGCCCGGGCATCGTCCCCACGTTTCAGTCGGATGATGCGATGCCAGCAAGGCCAACTCAGCCGACGGGTGGGCCCATACAGCCCTGGCAGGCGGTACGGTCAGCGGCTGCCGCCCCCTCAGATCATGCGCAGCACAATGCAAAGCTGATAGCCACGACTGCGGATCGAGCGGATCGGGTTGACGTCGCCGCTGTAAGGGCTGATTTTCGAGCGCAGGCGGCTGATCAGCACCGTCAATTTGAGTTTGTTGCCCCCTGGCTCAGCGCCTGGGGACTCCGGACCTGCCGCCTCAAACACCGCTTCCAACTCACTGGTTTCGGCGTAGTTGTTGCGCAGAGCCAGGATGCTCAGGACCCGAAGTTCGTTGGCGCTCAGTTCAATCACCGCGCGATGGCGCCAAGTCAGTGTCATCGCGGTTTTATTGAGCACCCAATCTGACTGCTCCGGCGCTGCCGTCACCCGCCGCAACAGGTTGCGGATGGCCGCACACAGCTCGGCCGGCCGGGCCGGCTTGGTCATGTAGACGTCGGCGCCGCTTTGGTAGCCCTCTTCTTTTTCTGCGCTCATCACCCGGGCGGTCAGCATGAGAATGCCGATCTCAGGATAGCTTGCACGAATCCGCCGAGCGATGCTGATGCCGTCTTCCTCAGCGAGATTGAGGTCCAGCACCAGAACGTTAGCGGGGCGCTCTTGCAACGCAAGGTTCAAGGCGGCGCCGCTGCCCACCCCGCGCACTTCAAAGCCGTTTTCCTTGAGCGTGTCCTCAAGTTCGGAGCGCAAGCGCTCGTTGTCTTCGACCAGCACCACCGAACCGGAGATATAGGCCTGATACGTCACGACAGCTCCAACTTCATGCAAAAGTGAATCGAGGGGCCATCAACCGCGCATTCGATGCGGCTGCCCAATTTGAGGGCCAGCACCTGCGACAACCAGAGCCCAAGCCCGGTGCCCACCTGCTGCTTGGCGCCCTCGCCCCGGTAATAGCGGTTGAACACCCTGGCCGGATCGGGCGCACCCGCATTGCCCAGGAGATTGGATATCTTGAGCAATACCAGGGCTTTGCCGCCCTCGGCCAGCGGCTCCAGGCTCACCTGAACCGGGCTGTCCGGCGGTGAATACTTCAAGGCATTGACGACCAGGTTCAACACAATGATGCGCAGGTATTGGTAGTCGGTCACCAGCGTGAGGCCCTTGGGCCCCGACAACACCAGCCGCTCACTTCCCTGGACAGGCCGGGTTTCATTGAGCAAGGTGTCCAGGTGGACCTGCGTGGGCAGGAGGGGCAGTTGCCCCTGCTCGATCTGGTCCACCTGGGCGCAGCGCTCGATGATGAAATTAAGGTCGTCGGCGGCGCGCAAGATGTTGTTAAAGCGCCGGGCTTCCTCGTCCCTCATGCCCAGCCGGTTGCTCAGGGATGTGGCGGCCAGCTGTATGGTGTAGAGCGGCGTCTTGAACTCATGCACCAGCATGGCGATGAACTCTGACTGCTGGTCCAGCCGCTTCTTGGTCTCGCTGTACTGCACCTCCGCCGCCGCACGGGCCAGTCTTTGACCCTCGGCGTAACCATCGCGGTTTTTGCTGGTCTGCCAGAAAACGCAGAACAGGGTCAAAGGCAGAAAAAATCCGCGAAAGGCCAGACCGTTGAGTAAAAGTCCATTAACCGGCGTGAGGCGCAGAATCTGCGACATCGCACTGACCAGCACAAAGTCAAAGGCCAGCACCGTCAGGCCAATGAGCAAGTGCTGAACCTGCAACTCACGCCAGGGCGGGGCCTGAAGCGCAAGCCAAAGCGTCAAACCACCAAAAATAGCCAGCAGGGACAGGGCACCGAAGATGGCGCTGATGCGCAGCACTTCAAAGGGATCGGCGTAGAAAAACGCAAGCGCCAGTGCCGCAAAGCCACCGGCCAGACAACGAACCAAGAGTTGCAATCGCGGCTTGCCCAGAAAGCCCAGTACCGACTGCGTCAGCAGGGAAAAGCACATGAAGTTGATGATGGTCAGCCAGCGCGATGCGGACTTGTTCATCAACCAGCTGACTGGACTGAGCTGGCTGGCAAAATCGAACTGAGCCAGATACAGAAGCAGGCTGGTCAGCAAATTGAGAAAAAGAAAAGCGGCCACCGTGCTGCGGTAGATGAAGAGATAGCCCAGGATGCCGATCAGCAGCGAGGCGTAGATGGCCACAATCGCACCGGTCTTGATGTGATCGACCAAGCTGCCGGCCAACTCGTCTGCGCTGCTCTCGACCTGTATTTCCATGATCAGAAAACTGGCCGACTGCACCCGCAGGTAAAGGGTCTGCGGGCCCGCTGGCAGCTCAAAATAAGTGCGCGCCTGCGCCGAGCGCTGGCTCAGATCCATCACCCCTGGGCCGTCGGTGGCTGGCAGATACAAGGTGGCGGTATCGAGCAAGCTGGGACGGATGCTCAAGACCAAAGGCTGCCGCGAGGCCGGTACATCCACCTGCAGACGCAGCCATATGGCCGAGCGGCGAAAGCCTTCGCCGACGACCTTGCCCTCGAGCACCTTGAAGGCAGCGCCCTTGACCTGGTCCAGGCTCATGCCACCCGAGGCATCCTCGAACACCGCACGCTCGCGCACCAGATCGGCGGCCCAGGCGTGCCCGCAGCACAGGCTCAATACCAGGCTCACAAGGAAGAATTTAAGGGCTTGGAACATCGCCAAACTGAATCACCGTCGCACTCGCAAGCTCTTTTGCGCGGGCCGCCGGCGCAGGCCGGCTTCGCTCATGACCAGGCCCATGCGTCTCGGGCCCTGGCTCCAAACATAGCACAGGCAAGATAGCGGTCGTGGCGCCAAGCGCCCCAACTGCCGCTGAACTCAAGTGCCTGAAGCCCGCTCGGAGACCACGACAGTGACCACTTTCCTTCCTTCAGTGATAACGACCTCGACTGGGAAACCCCGGTCCGGCACGGCAGAGGCAGAAATCACCTTGGTCTGCGGATCAAAGCTCAGCCAGCGCGGCAGGGGCTCCCCGTTGACCAAGGTGGCGCGCGCTGGAGCGGCCGGATTGGTATCGGTCGCGGTCGTCTCTGTGGCAGCGTTGAACAAGCTATCGGGGATTCTGAAAGAAAAGCCCTGACCCGAGGTGGCCAATTCCTTGGGCACATACACCACCACAATACCGCCGACTTCGGTCGACGATTGCCGCACCACCAGCACGCTGATGATGGGCGCAGCACGCGAGGCCACCGCAGCCGATGAGGCGGCCGTCTCGGGCAGGACCAGAGGCACCTTCGCCGCCTCGTCCCCGCCGCTGGCTGGTGTGATGCTGGCCGTGGTGGTGACCATGGCTGGGGTACCCAGGCTGTAGTTGGCCAGCGTGGTGGCGTCGCCGCTGAGGCTCAGGCCGCTGAAAGTGACGGTCTTGCCGGTCCCAGCGTTCATCGTGTCGAAGCTGGCGCTGCTGGCTCTGGCAATCAGGGTGTCGCCGGCAAACAGCACAGGCGTGACCGACCCTGTGGCTGTCGTGCTACCGTCATAGACCTTGTTGCTGGCGCTGGCCGCCAGCCCTGGTGCAGTGCTGCTGCCCACGCTGGTGTTCAAGCGATATGGCGTGATGGTCAGCGACCCGTTGGTGATCGCGACGGTGTAATCACCCGGGTGGGCCAGAGCCACCTTCAGGTCGTCGCTCTGGGTACCCGCACTCACGTTGCGCGCCTGTGCATAGCCGCTCACCGCAGCGCCATCACTGCCCTGAAGGCCGGTGATGGTCGCTGCATCATTCGTCTGCGTGGTACCGCTGTAGACCTTGCTGGTGGTCTTGCCGCTGATCCTCAGGGAGGCGGGGTCGATCTTCAAGGCTCCCGGTGTGCTGCTGCTGATCACATAGTTGCCGCTGCGCGGGCCAGACAGGGCAAAGCTGTCGGCATAGCTGCCCGCACGCGCGCCCGTGCCCAGCCCGGTGACGGAGACCGCGCCGGCTGCCGTGTCGGTGCCCAGTAAACCCGTCACATTGGCCGCGGCATTGCTTTGTACTGCGGCGTTGTAGACCACGGTGGTGTTCTGTCCCGCCACCGTCAGCGGCGCCGGGTTGATGGTCAGGGAGCCCTGCGTGGTGCTGACCTGGTAATCGTCCGGGTTGCTCAGAGTCAAGCGCAGTTCGTCACTTACCTTGCCTTGCGCCACGTTGGTGGCTTGCGCATAGCCGCTCAGGTCGAGGAGCCTGTCCCCAGGCTGCAAGCCCGTTACGCTGGCGCTCGAGTTGGTCTGCTGGGCGCCGGTGTACACCCAGCTGTTGTCCTTCCCCTGAAGCCTCAGGGGGGCCTTGTTGATCGTCAGGCTTCCCGGTGTGCTGCTGACGCTGACCACATAGTTGTCAGAGCGCTCACCAGTGAGGGTCAAGCTGTCGGTATAGGCAAGCGTGCTCGCACGGGTGCCGGTGGCCAGGCCGCTGACAGCCACCGTGCCCGACGTCTCATCGCTGCCTTGCCAGCCCGTGATGGTGGGCGCCTTGTTGGTCTGCGCGGTGGCGTTGTAGGTGGTGACGGTATTCCTGCCTGCCAGGTTCAAGGCTGCCCTGTCGGTGGTCAGCGTGCCCGGATTGACCGTGACCGTGTAGTTGGAAAAGCCGGTGCCGGCCGAACCGGTGATGGCGTAGTCGCCCCTGTTGACCGAGCCTATGGCCGCACCGCCCAGGGTCACGCCACCCAGGCCTGCAACGGTCTCACCGTTCTTCAGGCCGGGGGCGCTGACCAGCGAGGCCCGACCGGTGTAAGCCGTGGCGTCATAGGTGCGCCGGTCATTGGCAATGTTAATGGTCAGGGGCGCAGGTTCCACTTTGAGGGTACCGGCATTGACAAAGACAGCCCTGAAGTTACTGGTACTGCCGCTGGCCGTGGCGGTGACCGCCTCGCTGTAGCTGCCCACGGGGGTGAGCAGCCCATTGACACCAGGCACACTGGCCAGAGCAGGCGCAAGGTTGATGGTGCTGGTGCCGTCTGTCCAGGTCAGGCCGCCATTGCTGCCGGTCATGTTCACCTGGTCACCAGTCACAGAAGCGCTGGGGACGTAGTAGGCGCTGAGCGCAGTGCGCACGCCGGCTGTGCCGTAAGTGGTGGCGCTGCGGTCCATGCCCACCACCAGGGTGTCGGCCGGCACGATGGTGAACTTGCCCGGGGCGTAGGTGATGACATAGTTCGTGGTCGACGCCGGCCCCGCTGCCGTGATCGCCAGCGGCGAATTAGAACTGGTGGCCCCACTAAAGGTCAGGGTCGCATTCTCCCCGTCCGCCCGGGTGAGGGTGACGCCACTGCTCAGCCCGATGCTGGCCAGGGTGTCCGTACCCTTGAGCCCCGAATCGGTAGCGGTCAGCGTGGGGTCGGCCTTGCCGTAGACCTTGACGGCGTTGTCAGCGATGATGCTCAGCGCGGCCTTGTTGATGGTCAGCGAGCCTTGGGCATAGCTGACGGTGTAGTTCGCCAAGTTCGTCCCGGCATCGGCCGTGGCCACCAGCACATCGCTGTAGGGGGTGGCTCTGGCGTTTAAGCCCTGACCATAGCCGGTGATGGTGACGCTCTCACCTGTGACCAGCCCGCTTGCAATGGCCGCCGCATTGGTTTGTGTCTCGGCGTTGTAGGTTCTGGTGGTGGTCTGGCCGGTGATGCTCAGTGGCTTGGGCGTGATTTTGGCGGTGGTGGTGGCAGTGGTGCCGCCGCTGAGTTCGTAATTGTTTGCGTCGGCACCGGCCAGGCTGATGCCCGAGATCGCCACCGTCTTGCTGCTAACCACGCTGCCGACGATGTCTACATTCCTGTCGGCAAAGCTGCCGCTCAGGGTGCCGACATTGACCGATACGGTATCGCCGCTGTAGACGCCGCCAGGGCTAACGCTGCCTGCGCTCAGGGTAGCGGTGGTGGTGCCGTCATACACCTTGTCGCTGGCGGTGATGCCGCTGATGGTGACTTTCGCTGGGTTGATGGTCAAGGCGCCGTTGGTCACCGTCAGCTTGTAGTTCTGAGCGTCTTTCAGGCTAACAACCAGGTTGTCAGCATAAGTTCCTCTGTTGCGGCCCGCGCCGTAGCCAGTGATGGGGCTGAGCAAGTCTCCAGCGATCAGGCCCGTTACCGTAGCAGCAGCATTGGTTTTGTCGGTCTTGTCATAGGTCACCTGCGTCGTCTGACCCTCAACGGTCAGGGTCTTGGGCGTGATCTGGATCGAGCCTGGGCTGTAGGTGAAGCTGTAGTTGCCCGCCTTGGTGCCACTGACACTGAAGCTGTCGTTTTTCACGCCCTCGCGCACATCGGTGGCACTGGCCGCGCCCGCCACCGTGATGCCGGATTTGTCGGCTTCCAGCACCTCCGTCCCGAAGGACCAGCCTGAGGTCTGCAAGGTGCCGTTGTATTCTTTGGTCGACACATTGCCCGTCAGCGTGGCTGACTTTGCCGTGATGGTCAGGCTGCGGTTGTTGTAAGTGACGCTGTAGTTGTCCAGCACCGCGGCGCTGGCGGCAGGCCTGAGGTCATCCAGTGTGGTGCCTGCATCGGTACGGCTGGCACTGCCGATGATGGCGCTGCGGATGCTCGTCTCCTCGGCTCCCTGCGCGCCGGCGACGGCATAGGTGTTGGTTTTGCTTGTGCCGTCATAGACCGTGCTCGCGGGGGTCGCGGCGGTGATCGTCAGGCTGGCCCTTTCGATGGTGCTGGTGGTGTTGGCGGCGTAGGTGATGGTGTAGTTGTTGCCGCTATTGCCGTCATTGACCGTCACAGCGCTGGTGGTGACCGACTTGTTACCTGTGC
>Ga0222712_10000848_pt1 | contig 39126 bp, 46 predicted proteins | sample C33_657DmetaG_FD_165043 | JGI IMG/M metagenome (GOLD analysis project Ga0222712, IMG submission 165043) | Estuarine water microbial communities from San Francisco Bay, California, United States - C33_657D | ecosystem: Environmental > Aquatic > Marine > Unclassified | place: USA: California... | reverse complement strand
CTAAGGCTGCTGATGGATGTGCCGTACTTGAACCGACTGTCATACACCCATTACCATCGAGTACCATCGAATTTTCAAGAACCCCATTTGGTCTCTTTGTCTTAAATACAACGCCACCTGGTCGTCCAGATGTTGTTCCGTTATTTCCCTTGATATACGCATTGATTTGGGCAAGTTCATTAATTTTAATTCCATTTACTTCACCAATCTCAGATACTATATTAGGCTGACTGTATATTGAAATTCGCGCAGTTGGTTCAGTTGTTCCAACACCGATATTACCACTCGTCGTCAACGCAGTCTTCGTATTTTCCAAATGTAAAGTTGTCACAGTATTGCTTGTATAGGACATAATATCTTGAAGAGATATTGGGAACTTTGCTTCTACATACCCAAGTCTCTTATCAATAGATGGAACTTGATTTGCAATGACTTCTGTAGCGTAAACATTTGATACGAGAGCCTCGAGTGGTACAAATCTTGGAATGTGCGTCTCGAGATTGCTTATTCTTGGAACTTGCTCTTCGAGTAGTTTTACGCGTGGTGGGAGTACTTCGAGAGCTTTGACTGCTGGTTCCAATCGCGCAACTTTGGGTTCCAATGCTTCGATACGGGGTATATATGGTTCTATTCGAGTAACCTTGGGTACGAGAATTTCAAGGCTTTCAACGCGTGCTACGTATGGCTCTATGCGTTTAACGACGGGTACGAGAGCCTCCAGTGGCTTAAATCGTGGTACCTGCGCTTCAAGATGTACCGTAGTCTTTTCTAGTATATCTAGACGGGGTTGATTTTCCTCTAAACGAATAACTCTCCTGAGCGTACCATCAATAATTGGTACATATGTATTAAGCTTTCGTACATCGCTATCAGTTTGAATAATGATTGGTATATATGCACTAACCTTTTGTGTATCGCTGAATAGTGTTGAAATCTGTTGTGTATGGGAATTAATTACATTGGGAATGTATTCAAGTTTAGAAAATCGTGGTCCGAATTCTTCTGTCTTTAAAACTTTGGATCTAAGTTCATCTAAAGACTCCTTCAAAGAAACGCATGAAGATGTGAGAGGTTTAACGTCGTGAATCTTCGCGATGTCTACACACAAAGTTTCCAAATTTTCTATTCGCGTAACATTTGATTTCAAATTTGAGTCATGTGCCAATCCAGATAATCGTCGACCATCACCGATAAACTCATAGGCAATAATAGAACGCGCGGCGCGTACGATACCATCAATATTTAGATTGGACCCAATGTATACATTTCCTTTGGTAGTTACCGAAGCTACTGTTAAATTATTTGAGGTAATATTACCAATTTGTTCAATTTGGAGACCCGTGAGAAGACTTCCATCACCATGATATTTTTGTGCGTGAACATCCTCCGTAATACGCATACGGGGTATAACGTAGCCCAATTGTTCGTAGGTTACATTCGAGAGGAGTCCACCATCGCCCAAAAATACTTGGGATGTACAGGTATTTGTGTATAACGCACCATGAACCGTGATACCCAGAGGGGACTTGGAATGGGAATGTATGTTCAAATGTCCATCGTAATCCAAAGACACTTGGTCACCACCCTTCACCATTTTGAGTGTGGCGCGTTCGAGTGTATCGGTATTTGAGTCTCCAATAATAAATTCAGGATTTTCGATATAATAGGTATTGATTGCCGTGACATTCATGATATCCAATTGGTCAACTTCGAGGTGTTTAAAATATGTTTTTACATTTGACGAGGACCCTAATTCGGTGATACTTTGGAGAGACAACCTGTTTCCAAACACAATTTCTTTTGATTCTGGGCTATACATGAGTACATTTGATGTCCCATAACGCATTGGGGACACATAGAATCCTGAAGTTTCAAGATTTTGTATCTCTGCATCACCCGCATTCAAAACGATTGTGTTTTCTGGTTGGCTTTCCGAAGTATGTCTCCCAAGTCGTATCTTCTCCGTCAGATGGAAAGTATTGATATTTTTCACCATTTATATATTCTTGTATTTTAATTTGCGTAAAGTAGACCAGCCATACCATTTTGTATCCTGAGAATGTTATAATTTACGGCGTATATTGGATTTACAATAGGTAACGATTCACTATGTATTTTTGCAGAGTCAATGCGACTAAAATTGAGAGACCCCGTTGGTTGGTGCAAACTTGATGTTAAGCAGAATGGGTGTAAGAATATATCTGGTGAGGTTACATAGTTTGTGTGATAATAGTGGGATACATCAACAAAGTGACTCTTTGCCCACTTATACTTGCAGATATCCAATCCATTGATACTCAACTTGATACGATTCCCAATAGCAGTGAGGGCACTTTGTGCAGCAGTATTAGAACTCGCGATGTACTTGACTGGGTGATTAAAGTTTAATTCCTGCACAAGTTCGTGGGATGGAATATTCTTTTGGACTTGGAATATGAGCATATCATTAGTACGTGATGCGATATTCCCCCGTTCTTCATTATCAACATAGTAATAGTTAGAATAGGCTTCCCAGTTATAGTTAGCTGCATTTGGTCCCCAACGAATTCTTAATTCTATGTCGTGATACTGGAGAGCCACCAAAGGTAGAGCAGATTGGGCATTTTCACAAAAGAAAAAGCGGAGTGGATAAAAATAGGATCTTGAGCTGACCCCTGGGTGTGGTCCGTTTGAACTTTTTGAAACATTTGGGGCAAATGTATCGATTGCGATTGTTTCGCAAAAAAGTGAATCCTGTTCATCAATAATCTGACCCCCAATCAAAAGCTGAACACTTTCTACATAGTTTGTCCAAGTACCGATATCAACACACTTTGTTCCATCATCTGGAACTAAAAAGGTGTACCCCAAAAGGTCACCAGTTCTCTCAATGCGAATAGTTGAGAGTGAATTATTTTTCACAGCTCCATATATTGTATGTTTTTCAATGGACTGTGAAAAATTTGAATGTCTTTTAAATGACGAATTAAAAAACGATATCTCGGGGGTTCCTGTGATGTGCTCATCCTGTGCGCCAATTGCGACCAACTGAACGATACCCGAAGACATGTTATACTACTTTAAATAGAGAAAATTACAAATTAGGTTTTCTACACACAAAGCCAAGAACTAAGAAATTATCAGCGGCTGGAATGGATGGTACGATTGGGATACCATCTTGATCGCGAATAGTAACGGCGAGGCGATCGATTCGCCTGATTGGATCCACATACTGTGTGGCGATGGTATACTCATCCTTAAAACTAATGAGAGCACTACCAGAGGTTATGATACTCGCGAATGAACCTCGAAGGACACTCATGGATGCTTGTCCCGTGAGAACATTCGAAGCTCTATCCGAAAAAATAGAATCTAATTCTTCGATAGAAACATAGCAATGTTTGGTCGTCACATTTGAGTTAATGTGGGCGGCGAGAAGCTTGGCCTGAACAACATTACGAAGGGGTTGTTGGATATGACAAGTAAAAGCGTTTGCGCTGAGTTGACCGATAGAGTCAATAGTTATAGTGTGATACTCGTAGTCAAGATCTGGAATAGTTTTTGGGGAAGTAACCAAAGCCATTTATATTAGTTTAGATTAAAGATCCACCGATTCCATCTTCGATCTCATAACTAGCTTGGTCACGCACAAGTTGTTGAGCACCGCAAAGTCCACCTGGAGTCAAGCCTTGGGTGTACACACTGCCTTCACTGCTGTGTCCAGGAGCACATTCCAATTTGTGCTCAAGTTCGAAGAGAGACTTCTCACTGATCGCCTTGATAGAAATATCTCTGGGTTGGTATCGGCTGGTAGACTTGATGGCACCGAGAATGAAAATTAAGACAATCAAACCAACGATGGACGTGATGGCATTTCGATTGGCCCGGTTGAGGGTTAACATTTATAGTATACATATATAATTTTTTATAAAGTGCGTTAAAGGTAATTTAATAGTTTCCTTATAAAGAGTAGATGGACGAAGAAATTATCCTTGATCGTGGAAATACTACTGTGATGAAATTAGATGCTGATGAACAGGCCCTGATGGATGAGATCGAGATATCAACCTCGCGTCCCAAACAAGTTCCTAGACCGGCTCCCCAACAACCTCAACGTCCACGAGCTCCTGTACAACAAGAAGCTATGGATGCTTTTGTAAATCCAAACAAACAAACTGCCCCACCTAGACCTCAACAGGATGAGGAGATTGACTATGGTGAGGACAATGATGAACAAATGTTTTATGACGACGGTGGAGCCCCAGGTCCCCAAGAAGAAACACCTTCCAAGGGATACTCCTCTGTTGATGAAGAAAAGGCAGACCTCATTAATAAGTTGGGTCGACTCGAGAAGAAGGGTTTCGCTGTGAATAAGAGACTTACGGCGTACTCCAATGTCGAGGAATTGAGAACTGAGGTCAAGCGTATTACGTACAGTATTGATGTCGAGCAATCTATTCGTTTCTCGAGACGTATGCTCGTCGCCTGTGTTACTGGTCTCGAGTTTCTTAACAAACGCTACAATCCATTCGAGATTCAACTTGACGGTTGGTCTGAATCAATCATGGAAAATGTTGACGATTACGATAGTGTCTTCGAGGAGTTGTACGTCAAGTATCGTACGAAGGTCAATGTGGCACCAGAAATCAAGCTCATCATGATGTTGGGTGGCTCTGCGATGATGTTTCACTTGACTAACAGTATGTTCAAATCAGTGATGCCCAATATGAATGATGTACTCAAGCAAAACCCAGATCTCGTAAACAATATGATGCAAGCAATGCAAAATACAACGCGTGCACCTACGGGTCCACCCCCCGTTGGTGGCAGTGGTCAGTACGAGATGCAAGGTCCCGGTATTGACATCTCAAGTCTCATGGGTGGTGTGATGATGCCACCCCCACCCCCAATGAATACGACCCCAAGAACGCAACGAAAGCCTGTAGAGGTTGAGGAAGATGATGACATCTCGGACATCGTTTCTATTTCGGGTGAATCAACGGGTGGTGAAGTCAAAGAGGTGAATGTGGAGACCTCCAAGTCCAAACGTGGTCGCAAGAAGAAGAAGACAGAAATTAATCTCTAAGTACAGTATAAATGATAGGTTATTGTCCTTTGGAGGAACTTGAACCTCCTGTACAACAAAGAGCTCCAGCCGAGAAACCCAAAGCTGAGCCCCAAGCTGAACGCGTGGCTACGTCGCAACTTGGTAAGGAAGAAACTGAATGTAATTACGTCGTCATGGCTTTTATTGTTGGCGTCCTCTTCCTAGCCGTCTCTGATTCCATCAGGGCGTAAATGTTTTACTCTAACTCTACCCTCGGGTTTTCCCTGGGTGGTAAAGTTATTTAATAGGTGAATGTGGCACGTATAACGCTTCCACTGTTTATTTGTGTAAGTCTACCCCCATTTGAAGACATAAGTTCAACGACGATATCATACTTGTACTTTCTGGCGTTAGTTGGGTCATATGGGTTTATTCGAATTGCTGTTGTTGTTATTTCATCCACGGTAGAACTCCATGGATACATATTTGTACCACCAAATATACTTTTTGTACCAACGGCTATAGATACAGTTGATGTACTACCATTATCTGTACCACCTTGAACATCAAGAATCATTGTACTTGAATCAACAACTGTTGAGCCATCAACGCGTCTTAAAATTGCGATAATCTTTGCATAGAATGATGAGTTTCCAAAATAAAATGTGATTCTTTTATCATTAAACTCATCTATACTAAATGTAGTTGAGTATTTTTTACATGCAACTTGGTCTGAGTTTGTAATTATACCACCATTTACATGTAGTGCTGTATTTGCAGTTGAAGTACCTAGACCAATACCGACTTGGTTACCTAAATCGATCGCACCCTTTACAGTTAAATTACCACTTGTTTCAAGATTACCTTTTATAAATGTATTTGATGAATAAGGTTGGATGTATACGTTACCATTTGTTCCAGAAAATATAGTAGATGTACCAGCAATTGTTTTAAATTCAACAATAGCATTACTTGATGCACTTTCAATTCTTGGAATACCATTATATATATGAAACTTTGTAGCTGGTTTAGCTGTACCAATCCCAACATTACTCGATTGAATCATATGAAGACAATTTGTAAGTACGCTATTGTTAGATACACCCATCACAAGACCTGTCGTGCTGTTCTCCGAATTACTAAATCCTCGTACGAATCCACCTTCATTTCCACTTGTACATAAGAGCATACCAGTCTCCTTATTAGTTCCTGGACTTTCAAGTTTCAATAACGTTTGACTCGTTGTATTACCATTGTATATATGAACATTTGATGCTATAGTTGTGGTACCAATACCTAAATTACCAATCTGATCAAATCGAGCAAATTCATACTCATTAGTTGTATCAAGTTGGTGTGAAAATCCTAATGTACGTCGTTGTGTACCATTTAAGGTATTTCTTATTAGATTAATACCTGTAACGGCATTACTTATAAATTTTAAACCCTCAAATATAAATGAACCCCCACGTCTAAATTCAATATCACCGGCAATAAGTAGTCGTGTATTGACACCTATTGCTGGGTTATTTATTGTATCCGTATAATCAGTTCTTCGTCCACCAACAACAACTAACCCAGAACCGTTAACTATTAGAGGTATATTAGTTTCACCATCCTTTTGACCAACAATTCCTTGAAATGTCTCACCACCAGTATTATATGTTTGAAATATATGTTCGGGTGCGATGTAACGAATTCTATCTGGACCTTCATTTGGTGAACCAGCGAGAATACCTTCATTACCTTTAAAGAGTAATAATTCGCTTTGTGTTAAAGATGGATTTCCACTATATATTCGTTCTTGAATTATTGTATTACCATATTCATCACCAGAGAGACCACCAAATGTAAGTTTATTCCCTATGGTTACATTCCCATTTACTTCTAATTTATCACGTGGTGCATCCGTACCAATACCTATATTACGTGTCCCGGAATTTATGAATAAAGCTGTACTTGTAGCATCTGCAACTGTGTATGCATTTTGTGTAATTCTATAATGACCCGAACCTGTAACGCCTGATGACCAACCTAACACGGTAGATTCTGTATTGGATTGAATATAGGATGTGAATGCATTACCAGCTCCTAAGTCTGTTCGCATAGCTACGATTGCGTCGCCGGATGGTGCTTCGTGATTATGTACAAGAAGACCATTTGTTATAGGGTTTGCAGTACCAGTACAGTATACTTCTAAATGTGCAGTTGGATTTGTTGTACCAATACCAACACGACCACTTGCTTCGAAAGACATAATGGTTCTTTCACTCGTATATGTATCATCTGCGAGTGCTATTTCAAGTCTTGATTTTGAGGTTCCAGTCGCAAAGTCATATTTACCCATTTTAAATGTAGCACGAACACCGTTGTTATTTTCATCACCTTCACGCGCGAGATGCATTACGGGGTCGGCAACTAAATCAATTAGAGCTGGATTTGTATTAGTGACGACAAGTGGTGCATCTAAATGATTATAGCCATTTCTGTACACAACCTGATTATTGATAAACGCCGTCCCACCTGACGTATGAAGAAGACCAATTGGCGCTGTTGTCCCAATACCTACATTACTTGATTCCAAAATAGTCATCTTTGGTGTACCCATAGTAGGAGTTTGACTCACATAAAAATTAAGACCCTTCCCCACATCCACAATATTTTCAATTTTATTTTCGCCACCCAAAGGATTTGAATAGACTCGCATAGATATATTTCCAGTGGAACCCCAAACATTACCGTAAATTGCAGCATTACTTCCAGTTGCGTAAATATTACCCGCAACCGTAAGCTTTTCAGATGCACTCGTTGTTGCTATACCTACATTACCCGCAGGACCTATACGCATACGTTCGATATTTCTAGTCTTAAAACGGATATTTTGATGTGTATTGGATGTACTCGCACCGTAGAGTTCAATAGCGCTCACATTTGACGCTGTTGGACCAGCTATAAGGCTCAGTACATTAGAAATACTGTCCCCACCAAATCTATCACCATGAATTGTGATATTTGAACTCGAGAAGATAAGGTCTGTAACGAGACCTGTTGTCGCTGTATTACCAAAAACAGTCAATATATTTGTGGAATCTATATTTGCAATGACTTTAGACCCAATCGAAAACGTATCCGTAGGTGACGTATTCGCGATACCACTCGACGCAGTCCCAGTCGTGCGTAAACCATTCATTTGAACGTTACTATTAATGACAACCGGGGATGCGGAATTTGGTTGAAGTGTGAGTAAATCTCCAACCATAATACCACCCGTGCCAACCAAAAGTTTATTCACAAAAACATTACCAGCGCTATACATCACATTTGACCCAGTTTCGTCAAAATACACATTTGAACCTATAGAAAGTGTATGATTTGGGGACGTATTCGCGATACCCATTCGTCCTTCGGTATACAACTCACCATACACATGAAGGTTCATTGTATTCGAAGTATCAACTGTAAATGATTGGGTTGTTGGACCTGCAAAAGTTCTTCCCAACACAAATTCATTATCTGCGTGAATATAGCCAGCAATAATATTTGAGCGCGATGGGTCATCAACCATAAGTATACCAGTATCATATGAACCATCATTACCAGTACCCATCTGAATGACCGCATTTGACACAACGAGATTATTTACAGTTGTATATGTTGCTCCTTCGGTTACCGACAATTGACCATAAATATTCATACCTCCGTAGACTTTGAGAAAACCACCATCAACAATAACATTACCATTTTTAAATACCGCTACATCCGATCCAGGTGTAGCTTCCGATCCAATGAGAAGACGTTGACCAACCTGAAGATTTGTTGAGTATGTATTACCAGTCACACTCAAAATATTCGAACTTGTACTGTTCGCAACAAGCCGTGTTCCCACTCTAAATACGTTCGAAGTCTGTATATTTCGTGAAAATGTATTTCCGTATACTGACATTAAGTTTTCAGCATCTTGATTTGTATCAACTATAAACTTTTCTTGTCCAAGTTTTACAACTTCAATGGTTCTCGTTGGATTTGTTGTACCAAAACCAGCTTTATCATTTATGAATACACGTTCAGATCTGATACTCTTCTTTACATCTAAAATGATTTCTTGACCATTTTGAATAAACAAATCGGTACCGACTGATAAATTTGCTGTGGGCATTGTATTCGCAATTCCTAGACGCTGGACTACAATTTCATTCGCCTCGATTTCAGAAGTTATGATACTTCTGACGCTGGTTAGCACGTCTTGTTCTAATGGGTCTGCATCTAGAGCAGCTACATAAATTTGATCGAAACGTACTGTTCGTCCCATTTACATTAGTTACCGAATAAAATTCCGGCTAAACCATCCCGAATTCTGAGTACATTATAGTTTACGGCATGAACATAAAGAGATTGGTTTGCTGGTCGTAACGAACCCTTTTCACATCCACGGAGAATAAGTTTGGCGTTATCTAATCGGCTGAAGTTACAACTACCCGATGGGTTGTAGTCTGATGCTTTTGTACAAAAGTGGTACACAAAATATCTTGTATAAAAGATAACATCAGTTGCATATTGATATTCAATTGTCCCATACTCGGATTTAAAGTAGCTTTGAGCAACGTGGAAATAGACTGGAGTCATGTTTTCTAGGAGAGGGGTTCCGTTTAGATGAATATCCGCATTTCGAAATGTAAAACGATCGTTTGGGGCATCATCTGTCGTTGTCCCATATCCAAAGAAGAGTGATTTGACTGGGTGATTTAATATAGATAAATCTATATCATTTTGTCCACCAGATTCAAGTTTATTATCAGTAACCGTATTGAGTGGATAATCTACGCGCTGTACTTGCGTAATAACAAGGTCCATTTGACGATTCACCATAGATTCTCTTTCATCCTTGTCCAAATAAATATAATTTCCGTATACCTTTATGAGTTTATCCTGCTCCAATACTCCCGCAAATTGGGTAAGGTCAAAATTGATCTTGATTTCAACCTGGTGGTACTGAAGAGCGATGAGTGGTAAAAATGCGTTATGGTCACAAAAAAAGAAATGAAATGGCAAAAATCCTGGTGCCCCACCAGAGTTATGCTTATTCGTAAAAGTCATAGACTTAGCATATGTATCCGCGAGATAGTTGGGCCAGATTTCGCTAAAATAATCATAGTGCTGTGAATCTATTTTTTGACCACCAATATAGAGGTCAATCGTCGAATTAAAAAATAAGTTGGACGCTATCGTGTTGCCCTCACACCAAAGACAGTTGAGGATATCCCCAAAAACTGGAATCGTAATGTTTGGATCCTTATCACTAATCGTTTTAATCAACTTGGGGGCTTGGGAGAAGTTGGTGTGTCGCGCAAACTTTGTACGAAAAAAGGAGAATCCCTCATCACTGTTCAAGTAAATATCCTGTGCTCCCTTGGAGACAAGTTGTATCAATGCACCAGACATTTAATTAGTATTCAGATTATAAAAATAGACACTTTCCCTGAGGGAAGTCTGATTTTTCTTCGACGTCTCCATTTCCATGTATTTTAAACCCACCTTGTCGATAGACTTTCATTCTCTTGTAATACATGGCTGTAAATATAGACCATGGGTCATGAACATCGTAGATATGTGGATTATTCTTCTTTCCTTTGGTTTCTCGCATGATACGACCAATACTCTGAACAATATCTGACTTTGGGGATGCTAAGATAACTGTATCTAATGTTGGAATATCAAGACCCTCGTGGGCTTGGCTAAACGTCGCAAATATGATTTTCTTTTTTGAGGATTCTTGAAGCTCTGCCTCTTTCATACCACCCATGTAGAGACCGGATGTCTGTGGAAAACACTGGTGGAGCGTCTCACAGTGCCATCTTCTATCACTGAGAACAAGAAGTTGTCGAGTACCCGCTGACGCTTTCTTTACTAATTCCACGAGCATCGCGTTACGATGTTGATTCTCAACAACCTCTGTAACCATATTCGGCATCGAGAGTTTTCCATTTCGCGTACACGGTGGGGCATTTTTGTAGTTTGGGGATTCATAAATAACTGGGAATACTTCAACCTGCTCCTGATTTTTTCGCTCTACCGCAAAGAATGTGGGTCCCATGAACCAATGGAGGACCTTGGTTAGTCCATCTTTTCGTTCTGGAGTTGCCGAGAGACCAAAGATATGCTTGGGGCACATCTTGAAGAGTGATTGGGAGAATACCTTTGCACAAATATGATGCGCCTCATCCACAATGAGAGTCCCAATACTATCAAAGTCTGTGAAAGAATACTCCTTGAGAGATAGAGATTGAAGCATTGCGATTACAAAATCACAATCAACTTCCTTCTTGTCCTGTTGAACGATACCAATCGTAGCACCTGGGCAAAACTGTTGAATCCGTTCTCTCCACTGGTCCGCCAAGAACTGCTTGTGTACAACAATCATCGTGCGGTACCCCAAGGCACACGCTATCGCCAATGATACCGTTGTTTTCCCGTATCCACAGGGAAGCGAAAGGACTCCGTGACCGGCTTGAAGAGCAGAGGCCAACGCCTCATTTTGGTGGGTTGTGTCTCTGAGGGTACCAATGAAGTCGACTCTAATTTTGACTGGGTCTGGTCTTTTGTCTTCTTTGGGTTCTCCAAGTAGAGTAACTCCATAGAATCTTGGAACGCAGATTCCGTTCTTAGTTGGTCTAAAAACTTTAAAAGGCGGCGGTGGAAAGCCATAGTCTCCGTTGACTATAGGTCTTACTGTAAGCTGCTTTTTAATTTCTTGAATTGGACCCTCACTCACCAAATACCCAGTCCTCGTCAACATATACCTTATTAAAGGTTTGAAACTTTATATGACTATAATGCCAACCCTCAACGTCGAAGAAAATATTAAGAATATTGAAAAGGCTATTGAAGAGTTGACCCAAGAAGTTTTTAGACTTCAAGGGTCTCTTCGAGTCTTTAGAAGTTTTAGAGAATCTGGATTGAAAGAAGTGGACATTCCTCAAACTCAAACCGAAACTGATGAGAGTAACCAAGAATAACCACTGTATTCACCCACGTTCCAAACACCCTTGAAGTCAATTACAACTTCAACTTCATCATCTTTTATAAGAGACTGCACAGGTCGTCCTAGGACTTCGCACATCACTCTCCTATAACGGAATGGAACCTTCACTGTGAGTACACGACCCTCTAGGGGATTATCAATTCTTGGGTGTTGAATGAGATGCGATACATTGACTTGCATTCTCTGTGCAATTTCAGCACATTTTTCAGGAATGACCAAACGAATATACTTTTTGTCGTTATGGTCATACATGGGTGTATGGACTTGGGCGCGAAACTTCATTCGTTACGGTTACGATACATTAGAATTAAAACTATAAGTACGACGAGTAGTATCATTAAAACTTGAGTAAGAAGAAGTGGATGCAGTGGTGCACGCGTTCCAAAATAACTGTGACTGAGACTACGAGATACTTCGATGGCAGACTCTATACTCGAATATGGCGTGTGACGTGGAGACATCATACCACACATCGCAACATTTGGACACTTCCCAAAGAATGGAAGTTGTCCGTGGAGACTGAGAACCCCCGAGGATTGTGAAAATATCCAACGCTCCCCGTCCCAAGTAGAACCCCACCCAACGCGGACATTCGTTGGGTTCTGTTCAAGTTTTAACTGTTTGAGGACCTCAGCCTTGAGTACTTCAGGTTTAGTCGTGAGTATATCCTCCGTGAGGTCGCAGATGACACATGATATCGTTTTACCATCTACGAGGACAACAGGTTGAAGGTTCCACGGTGTTGAGGCTGCGATTTCAAGGTCATCCCCTAACTTGGGAGTTTCGTCAAAGTCGAGAAGGATATTAATGCACCCATACGTACTTTCTTGAACCTTCTTTCGAGCATCTGGACCCCAGTTGTCACCCAAAAAATTGAGAGCTGGGCTATTGTCTAAACAGAGAAAGAGCATACCTTCATCGAGTATTGTTCCATCCGCAAACTCTGCTGTGTACCCATTGTCCAAATAAATAACCTTGGTCAATTCTTGTCCAAAGACAAAGTTTACACCGGAATTAATCAAACATTCCTCCATGGCATCACACATGACTTTACCAGAAACCTTTTGTGTACACTGCTTTGAGAGTGCGACGTGGTCAAAACTTTTCACAAATTCCCAAGCAGACATGACATTCCAAGGTACCCCGTCAATAATGAGAGGAAGGTGTTCTAGAATAGCTTGTCCACCCGGAGTCAAATCACCGAGAGCATCTTTGAGTGATACAGACTTATACTTCTCTGGTTGACTAAGAACACGTACGGCGAGTGATGTGAGAGCACCGTAGTCTCGAAGTTGTAGGGAACGGAACATAAAACTGTACAAATCTTTCTGAACTGGTTCAAATATATCGTCCCAACGAATATTCATTTCCTCAAAGAGACTCTTGGTATTCACAAAAGCGCGGTCGAAGACAATACGGTGTGCGTGAAGATCACGAGTCTTTAGATCCGGTTCCCACCAGGAGCCTCCAGCTGAAAGCTTTCGATCGTGTATTGTGATTTCATGTTGACCTGAGCGAAGTATTTCCCAAGCAAGAGACATTCCAGTTGGTCCAGCTCCAACGATATGAATCTTCATTCTACTTTAGAACAATATTTAAAATAGTATACAATAATAATAATGTCCTCCTTCAAAAATAAAGTCAAACGTGTCGGTGAAAGTATCGTGACTCAAGGTAAACGCGTGGCTGGGGTTGCTATGAATACCGCAAAACGGGCGGCTGTAGCTGCCAGAAGCAAGTATGATGAGATGCGTAAAGGTCCTACACCATACGTAAATCAAAAGTCAAATCGTATTTACAAGTCAAATAATGGCGCAGTGTTTACCAAGAACGCCAATGGTGATCGTAATTACAAACCAGTCGCGAATGCAATTAAAAAACCAAACGGTAAAAATATTCCAATTACTTCAAACAATGTGAACACTGTCCCAATGAACATGCGACCAAAAAATGTGAATAATTAAATAAACCCAGTCTTCTTACGCTCTTCTGGAGTCTTAATAGCATACATAGCACCAAAGAAAAGTGCTGTAGAAAGGAGTGCATATTCAACATCTTGAGTCGCACTAAATGCGATGAGCATTATAGAAATAAAACGAAATGTTTTACTACTAAATAATTTTTTGAGTCGCGTGGGAATCTCAATCGCATTACCAGAGAAGAGACCTTGGTACATGATGATGAGGCTAAACAAAATAGGTTGAGCTCGAATCATCTCTTCAGTTGGTTTACTGAACATACTAAGAAAGTTGTTTAACTTGGGGACCCTGAGAACCTTAGCCATTTATACTAGTACAACATTTAAAAAATAAAAGATTTCTTTACAGTAGGATGCTATGTCTCGCAAACCATACAAATTTGAAGACAAACCAAAGGGTGAAAACCTGGAAATTTGCCGCCAAATTTTTATGGAAAAATACATTCGTACAAAATAAGGCAGAACTTGGTACGTGGACGAGAGACCAACTCTTGGATCTTGGACCCACTTTTGTAAAGTTAGGACAGATTGCGTCGACGAGGGCTGATCTTTATCCACCTGAATTTACAAAACAACTCGAATCTTTACAGGATAATGTACCACCCATAGATATACGAGGTCTTGTAAACTTAGACTATTTTGACGCGTTCGAGGATATCCCTTTTAAGTCTGCGAGTATTGGACAAGTACACAAAGCGACGCTCAAGGGTGGAAAGGAAGTCGTCGTCAAAGTCAAGAGACCAAACATATACGATATCATGAAGAGTGATACGGATACGATTCGGGAGATTGTCCGCTTCTTGGAAAAGATTGGGGTAGACACTGGTAATAGTTCGGAATATGTACTCAACGAATCTATTCAGTACCTCTTGGGTGAATCTGATTATCGCCGAGAAATAGACAACGCGGTACAGTTTCGAAAGAATATGAAAGACATTAAATGGATTAAAGTTCCCAAGGTGTATACAGAATTTTCAAATGATGATATGATTGTTATGGAATTTGTAGAGTCTGTAAAACTTACGGAAATAACAGACCCCACAATAAATAAGAAGAAGTTGTGTAAAGCCCTCATAAACTCCTATGTCATTCAAACTATGGATAAGGGTTTTTTCCATGCTGACCCCCACCCAGGTAATTTGGGATTTTCCCCAAAAGGTAAATTAGTCTTCTATGACTTTGGTCTCGTCATAGATTTGTCGAATGAACTTCGGGATGGGTTCAAAAAGATATTTGGGTGTATCATCAACAAAGATACAAAAGGTATTGTTGAAATTCTTATTAACCTCAAAGTGATTGTACCCTCAACCTCGGATATCTCGGACATTGAACTTTTCTTTGAAACGCTTCTCAACTACTTGGAAACTTTGGATGGTTCAACTATCGTAAAAGATGACATCGCCGTACAACTCGCGATGGAAAAACCGTTCATCATACCATCAAGTTTTGTGTACTTGGCAAAATCATTCTCCCTCATTGAGGGAATATGTCTTCAATTGGATCCGGACTTCAACTATTTCACGTATCTGGAACCCATGATTCAACAGCAGTTTGTAGAGTCTGTGAATATTCAAGAGACACTCATGAAGACTGTAGAAATGCCCACAAAAATACGAAATATAAGTACAGCTGTTTTGGGTTTGGAAAAATCCAAAGCAGCTATGAAAAGGTCAATGTCTAAAACGAGACAGGAAATACGTACGCTTCAGTACACTATGTTAAGTGGTCTCGTGGCATATCAGTTTCATGATACACCGATTGCATACGCGTGTATCCTATGTAATTTATGGTTTGTATTCAGTTCTCGAAAAAATCAATAACACCATCCTCCTTCTTGGGGGAACCCTTGAAAAACTCCTGGTGTTCTCTAAAGATTTCCTTGACCCGTCGTTGTTCATCGCGACTAATATCCGTAAGCTTCTCACGGATTTTACTCACGTTCGCATCATTTTGTTTCTTCATCTTCTTGCCAAACTTCTTAAAACGCTTGGTCGCCGTGGTAAAACTGGGGGATGTCGTGATAGATAACATTTATTATCTAAGGACATTTAATTTTTAAGCGTTTCATTTTTTCTTCAAATTCTCTGCGTTCACCTGGTGATTCAATTGGTTTCCCAGTGGCGAGTGCCTCAATCTCTGGACCTGTGAGTTGCATCGCATTGACTCTAAAGTCCCTAAACGCCTCCATCGTCATGGGGACGAGGGGCTCAACGAGTTCATAGATGGCGTTCGCATAGTCACGAATTTCCTTTTGGGCGTGTTCATCCATACGGAGATGGAGATAGTGCATGAGATTGTGGAGGTTAATCTTCCAATAGAACTCGGTGTATGTGGACTGTGGGAGATTTCCCCGGGCTTGTTCTCGACAGCACCCATTTTCCAAAAGTTCCTCGTAGACATCAAAAGAATAACTGAGATGGTTCGTCACCTTTTGTGTGAGTTCCTCGCCAGGTTCAATCGTACCCTCAGACCCCTGATGATTTACTTCGGATTGTCCGCGTAGTGTGTTCGGTTCATAGTACTGTTTCGGTACGACGGAGTAGCGGGCGGATAATTCATTAATACTGGCAGTTCTGTGGCGCATGTGTTGTCGCGCGATGTAGATGGGCATTTTGATATGGAATTTGAATTCCACCATCTCGAAGGGCGTAGTATGCCAGTGTCTAAGGAGATATCGTATAAGTCCTCGGTCTCCTCTTGATGTTTTAGTCCCATCTCCATACGAGACTCGGGCGGATTGGACAATTGAGGCGTCCAAATCTTCCCGAGGCATGAAGTCCACGAGGCGTACAAATCCGTGATCCAGGACATTTTTTTGCATACTATTCTAATTCTTAGTTCACCCCACTTCCTTAAATCGTTTTCTCCAAGAATAGTATGAACTCCAACACCAACACTGTGAAAATACAGAACACATCAGTTCATTAAATGAGTTTAAAAAAATGTGGATATTATTACCAATATGTATACACCCACCGCACTCTCTCTATTTTCTGGGTGTGGCGGTGATACACTTGGTATGACGAGGGCAGGTGTTGATGTCATCGCGTATTCTGAGTTAAAGCCAAAGTTTCAAGAAACCCATGAACTAAACTTCAACGGATCAAAGTTAATTGGTGGTGACATAAACAAAATAACAGACGAAGATTTTGAGAAGTTATCTGGTAAGATTGATATCATATTCGGTGGATTCCCGTGTCAGAGTTTCTCAAATGCTGGTAAGAAGAACCCAAACGATATGAGAGGACAGCTGTATCTTCAATTTGTACGAGCGACTCGCATAATAAAACCCAAATACATAATAGGTGAGAATGTAAAGGGTTTATTGACACGCAAAACATCGAATGGTGAAAACTTCATAGATGTTATCGTTAAAGCCTTTAATGACGTGGGTTATACATGTAATTATAAAGTATTGAAGGCTCATGAACACGGTGTTCCACAAAAGAGAGAGCGTCTTTTCATAGTGGGTTCGAGGGATCCCACATTCAGCTTTGACTTTCCAGAATCTAGTGGTGAAGAAGTAAATTTGAAGGATATTCTTAAATTTGACATGGAAGGTGCTGTGAAAGTTCCTAAAGAACTCATTGAGGAGGCGGGAGTCGCGGAAGAGAGTATTCTTGTGGGGGAAGGGGAGCCAACAGGTAAAGTTCATCCATATCTCCTACTACATGAAAAAATTAGGGGTATTACGTGGAACAATAAACGTGTTAGTGAGTATCAATTCTCTTTTGGTAAACGAATATCACCCATACATTGTGAGATCGTAGACATTACGAAACCAAGTAAAACAATCATATGTACTTACGATCACCAACCGCGGTTATACGTAGCTCTCAAAACAAGTAATGGGTACTATTTACGACCATATACTATAAATGAATTACAACAGATACAGGGATTTCCTTCGGATTATAAACTTGCCGGAAATTACAAAGAACAGATTGTACAAATTGGCAATTCAATCCCACCAAAATTAGTTGAAGACATCGTGAAGCGTCTCAAATTCGAATAGACCAATTGGGACGGGGTCTTGATTTGAGACCATTTGCGAAAGTGACAGTTCTCTTAAAAAGTTGACCATATTCGTAGTACGACATACGACCCTCGTTGACTGCTGCCTCTAATATTTTCATTGTTTGATCATACAGTTCTTTTAAACATGTGTCGACTTCGGAGTTATGTTGACTTCGCACCAGATAACTACAATGTTTAATTGTAATTTTTTTATTTTTTGTGTTTATGAAGATGTAGTAATAATCGTCGTTCTCATCCGGTATTGTGTCGTTTAATATATAAACCCCTTTACCTTTCTTACATTCATAGGTCACTGGAAATGGCGCGGACGGGAACATGACATCACGGATGTCCTTTGATTGTTGAGATGGTGCAAAAGAGCCAATTTTACCACCCATTTTTCGAATAATTTGAGACACAAATTTAATATAGCCACGTTCATCCCTCTGTGTATTGGAATCATTCGAAAAATTGTCCCATGGAAAGTAAGTCTGTAAATGTTGTATCAGTAGCTCATTTGTGCGTTCCATTTTAGTTGTGAAATTCGATGGAGTTGTACTGACTTAGGTGATATCCTTCACTAAATCTCCGATATCCCTATAGTACCTCTTGAGGTCCTTCATGAAGCGTTTGTTGTTCTCAAGACACTCACACTCGGGTTTGTTGAGATAAATCCACGCAAGATTTGATTTTGAATACTTCGTTGCCTTTTGATTTTCATTGGGTTTCCGGGCAACCAACTTTGTAGACTTCTTAGTTTTTGTGGTCGAGGGAACCTCGATCCGGTTGACAAAGCTGAGGGCTTGCATGACGGTGTCCGCCAAGTCATCCTTCTTTTTGGATTTGAGGAATGTGTCCAACCAGTGGGCGTTCACGAGACTCGACCGAATGAACTCCTCACAGCGCTCGATAGATACCTTCTTTCTCTTGGCGTACTGGGCTTTCCCAGGTCCCGCGACATCTGGGATTTTATGACGCGCGTCGTAAAGAATGGTCTCCGCCTTTGGGCATTTAATGATAAAGTAGGCGTACAAGAAGTGCATGACAGAAACCATCTTCTTGTTCCGGTCAGGTTGCTTTTCTATGAGGATTGTTTGGGCATCAAGAACCCAAGGGCGTTCATCGAGGTGATTTCTCAAAGAGACATAAATACCATCTTTGTGTTCCGGGGGGACACCGGAGACATCCCATTGGACGACAAGATTAGATGTTTCATTGAGTAAGCACATGGCTAAGTTCCGAATACCGACATCGATACTCAGAATCATTAATTAAAAAGGTCTTTATGTCTTTAAATTAGAAACTACGACCATTACTTATCCGAGCTGCACCAGCTCTACCGAGGTTCGCTGTGGCTGACTGCCCAGCTGGTGAGAGACCGATAACAATCAAAAGAATAACGAGAAGACAGCAACAGCATATTGCTGCGATGATCGCGTATCTCATTGGACCAGTAAACGCTTCAAGAAGACCGGCAAGACCTTTATTTTCGGATGACGCACCACCAGAGGCAGCTGCTGCGAGTTGATTGAGTACAGTATTATCAGAAATCGCTTTTGCTAGAGCCTTCGTTACAGCGCTCGCTGATAATTTTGCGGTAACGTCTTGATCCCAATTAATATCACCACCTTCACGGCAGTCATATCCGTCAATAATAAGTTCACCACCTTGTATAGTCACCTGTTCTGCGATAGCTTCATTTAAATTTTCAGTTGTAATTGTCGTATCTACAATATTTTGTACAGCGAGTGTTACATTTTGATTTACATTTTGTTTGTCACCAAATTGAAAGTTACCCATCTGTGTAGCCTTTTCAATTTGTGCGCTCACAGATGCCTGCATTTCATTAGAAACAGCTGTTTTGACCGCAGTCGTTGTCTCTGCAGATAGTTCCGACGAAGATTGTGTCTCCGCGTTTACCTTTTGACTAAAATTTGACGTACATCCCTTGATATTTCTCATTTTAACCGTTAAATTTTGAACTGTTGCTTGTGAAGCTGATGCACGAGATTGATTTTTCGTAATCTGTTCAAAAATACTCTGATTGATAGCCGACATATTGAAATTTTGGTTGATAGTCTGAGAACCACCACCTCCCATTGTTTATTATAATGGGCTGAGAAAAAAATATATTCGTATTACAAATGAAACTCAATCTCAGGAAGATGCAACCTAACCAAATCATTTTGATTGTGGCTGTGCTTGTGGTCCTCGCTTGGAACGTCATGCGAATGCGACGTATTGAAAAGTTAGAGGACAAAAAGTCGGAAGCTATTTTGTATGTGGAAAACTCAGACGAACCAAATCCATTTATTGTGTACGGTATGGTCGCAAAACAGACGTCCGACGAAGAAAAACAAAAAAAGGCTTTGGAGTTAGCGAACAACAAGAAGAAGGCTGAACTTTTAGAATTTTTGAAAAGTTTGTAAAATTTTCTTAGTTTAATATAATAATAATGGGAGGTAGTCCATCAACACCAGCTGTAAATGTTGACACTAGTAAGCCGTGTTCTCTGACAATATTTAAAGGTGGTGGTCATACCGATTTTAACAAGACCATATATGATTCGTATATGAATCCGGGTCAACATGGTATGAGGGATAATGAAATATCGAGTTACACTGTTAATGGATGTGATAATACACGTATCGATATGTTTGACAATTTTGATCATAAAACAGATCAAGCAGTATTAAACAGAATACGTGGTAGCCAGGACATGCCAGGTGGATGGAATGATAAAGTCAGCTCAATAAAATTTACAACAATTCCATCAGTGATACCCGGACATCTAATGTATGATAATAATACTGGGTGTGCGGGTTCCGGTCAATCATATGAAAAATCTGGAGGAACTGTATATAGATGTTTTTATAGTGATACCGATCAATCTCAATTAAATAACCTTTATGAAGGAAAAGGTACTAATAGTGAATTAATTGCAATGCATTCTTCATTAAAAACTAAATTTTGTGCGATTCCCGCAAATGCATTTAAAAATCCAGGTGGTGGTAAGTGCTTAGAATTTCAAGGTGGTGCGGATATAGCAAAACAATACTGTTCTACTGCTAATCATATAGTAGTTGATTCTTCTTGTACTATTGCAAATTTAGGTTCCACTAATTATCCACTCGTTGCAGACGCCTATTGTAAATCAGCTAAAGGAATCGCAGACCCATGGTGTTCGTGTTATAACGTGAAGAATAAGGTATGTAATACAAATTCTGCGGCTGCTGGGTGTGAAAAAAAAAGACAAACATTTGATAAATTAGTAGAAGCAAGTCCAGTAGGTTTTAAGAATGTATGGGATGGTATGGAGACGTGTTTTGGTCTCGTATGTCAAGAAGGAGCAAAATATCGTCCAGCTGGATTTAATGATTTCTGTAATAAACCTGTGCAAATTTGTGTTCAATCGTTTGATATTCAAGGTATAGCCGATTCACCAATTAATGCAACTTGTAACCTATCAAGCAGTAATACTCCATCGGTTAATAATGGTACACCACCCCCAGGTTCACCCCCAGGTTCACCCCCAGGTTCACCCCCAGGTTCACCCCCAGGTTCACCCCCAGGTTCACCCGCTACAGGTGTAAGCTCTTTTATCCCAATGAGTGTTACAGATCTTAAAACTAATAGAAATTCACAAATAGGTGTAGGTGGTTCTCTGGTATGTTTATGTTGTTGTTGTATGTGTATAGTCCTTTTACTTGTCATGAGCGGTGGTGATGGCGGTGGTGGTGGTCCATCTCGATTTAGAAGATAATAAAATCTCAGTAGAACATAGATACTATGGGTGGTGGGCGTTCAAATCCACCTCCAGTCGAAGTCAATCAATGTGCCGAATTAGAGAAGCAACTCAAAACAGATTATGGTAATGATTTTTTGACAAATCGTACAAAATTTCCAATAACATCCGAGGCGCTTTCATTTCTTTCGAGTACTCCATGTGAAACACATTTTGGATACACAGCACTTCGTACAGAATTTTGTTCAAATGTATATAATTTTCCTACGCAAATTGGACATGGAAAGACGTGTGCAGACCATACAGATTTATCTATGCGTTCACAGTGGTGTTTAAAAGATGAAACTGGAGCTGCCGTTGGGACACGATTAAAAACGGATGGAAAATGTTCAAAAACATTATTGGGTGCACAATACGATACAACTGCGATAACGTTTTGTAAACAGAATCCCAAAGATAAATGGTGTACTTGTTATAATTTTAAAAATAAAGTATGTAGTACAAGTAATACCGCGGCAGGTTGTACGTACTATAAAGGTCTTGAGGATAATCGTAAAGTATTTGGACCTGAACCAGAAACTGAAATTCCGGCTGCAGCTGGTAAACCAGCTCGTAAAGAATTTGGGTATTCACCTGGGTATTTAATCCTTAAGGAAAAGGCACACTGTAGACCTCGTGCATGTGATATGGGGTATATTCCAGATAATGTAATGAGTGATTGTGAACCATCTTATAAGATTTGTGATAAAGATATCAATATACGAGCATCGTCAGATAGCTCAATAGCTGTCGATTGTAATGGAGAAATGAAAGATACAGAATTACCAGATTGGTGGGATGAAGAGTTTGATGATAGTTTTTTTGATGATGATCGTTTACCACCATTTGATAAATTCCCATTAAACAAGCTTCCAATAACCAGATGGCCTAACAAATTTATATGGACTAATAAGAATGTAAGATATCTCACATACGGTGGCACCAGTTCATCACTTTTGTCATGCTGTTGTTGTATCATATTAATAATGTCATTAACTTAAAGAGTAAATAGTCCTCAATAGTATGTCTTGGTGTTGGTGGTGTTGTCACTCCTTTGAGGGCGCACCTTTAAGTGTACCCCATCGTTACGACGATAGACGAAGCAAATTTTACACAGCTGGCAACTTCTGTTCATGGAGTTGTGTAAAATCATACGCGATAGATAAATGTGGAGATGTGAAAGGGAGCATCGTGTGCGGTAATATTGTACTCATGCGACGAAAGATGTACAACCAGATAGGTCACGTGAAACCTGCGCCAAATCGGTTTAGACTTAAAGAGTTTGGGGGTGACCTTACGATTGAGGAATTTAGGAAAAATCTCACACGCGACGAAGGTGAACCCAAACCTATAGATACTGCGCCGGTGATAGATATCGTTATACCCATTGTTTCAAACACAAAAAAGATGGATGAAATAAAGAATGCGACGACGTCGAACAGTTCATTAAAGCTAAAGAGAGCCAAGCCTCTCAAGAGAAATCACAACAACTTGGAATCAGCACTAGGATTAGTTATCACGCCGAAAGCCTAATAACCTACTTTGTTTATTTGTTGGTATAGAAGGTGGTAGATACTCTGAATTTTTACTATGTACCCACTTGGTACCATCGTACGCAGTCCAACATATACCAATCTTCTCAATCGCCTTCCTACATATGACACATGGAAGTGAGTTGCCCTGACCATAACAGGTTCGACGCTCAACCACTAGCTCCCCATATTTCCTATGTAACCACTCTGCAAACTGATGCGGTTTATTTCCCTTCTTTAGGTTGTCTCTATATAGTCTCTTAATGAGCAACCGTTCGGCGCAACATATACAATTACTTTGTGCCATGGCTGGCTTTTTTGTCATATAACTTTCGATAACAATGTAGCCCATGCTATGTACAATTATTACAAACTGGTCCGGGATATACAAATGAACACTGTTCACACTCGTTAAGAACTATGAGGTTCTTCTTTTTAGGTACGCGTCCTTGTGAAAATCGTTGAAGCTCGTTTACTGTATAAATTCCGTAATTGATCATAACCTCCAAAGGAGGAAATTTCATTCTATTATTGAAGAGTTCCAAATCCTTATCTTACTTTTTCATACAGCAGGTAAAAAGATTACCAGTAGCCTCTTTAGCCTTGAGGAGACCCGCGAACCCATCAATCATTGGGGGGACCATCGTCTTGAGAACAGTTTCAAAATCAGAGTCCTTTTCACCTGGGTCAATTTGTTCGATGAGGTGGTTGAGTAGGGCGATGACCAACTTCTTCTTGTCTGTACCCTCAAGCTTTTGAAACTTGGAGGCTGCCATCATCAACTTGGCGACGATTGGGGGGATATCTTCCTTTTGGAGTCCATCACCCAAATAGTTACGTTTGATGTCTTCAACTAATTTAATAATACTCTCAGCATCAATGCTTCCTGAAAATTTTTCTAAGATCGCTTCCATTTTATATTCTATATCTATATTAAAAATGGATAATAATACAACACTCGCAATAATTGCGTTTACTGTTGGTTTCATCCAGATGTATCATGATTTTATGAAGTCAGATGAAGCTGATGAAAAGTCAAAGAATACAGTTATACTAAGCGTCATTGCGAGTATTCTGTGGCTTGCGTATCAATTTCGTAAAGATGGTCCAAACTTTTCATCTGTGTATACAACGATAGGTCTCTTTCTTCAATTGTATATTCTTAATAAGATATTACTCAAAGAAAAGAGAAAAAAAAAGGAATATTCAGATGATAGTACTCTGTCCTGATGTAGCAATTGAGTGAAATGGATTTTGTGCCATTTTGGAAATAAATTCTAACATTCTTACCTTATCCTCCATTGTAAATGTTCCTGCCCTGCGCATTACGTAGGACAAGAGCATGAGAAGTATATAAATATTATACACTATGGGTTTCATGCTCCCTTAACTTGTCTTGATAATAAAAATATGGCAATTATAAGCGTGCATGAAAATGAGGCAACGCTAAAACCAGCGTAGTTCTTTACTTCCTTTCGGGCTCCCTCACACTTAGTTGCCCAGTTGAGAGCCGCGGCACTACCAACAATACCCATGATACCATAAATCATCATGAATAGGGCAGCCTCATTTTGTGCAAACTTGGTCAACATGAGTGTGAATGGTATTGTGAGACCAATTGTCATCGTGGCTGCGAGGTACTTATTAAGGTCTTCCTGTGTCTTCTTACCTTTCATCGCTGGACATTTATTGAATGTATGAATGCCAACGGCTGAGATCGCCACATAAAATGCAGTGAGAAGTAAAACGGTAGTAATAGTACCCCAAGAAATTTCGAGTTCAAGTTTTCCAGATGAAATGTTTTTCATTTTATCATACATAGCAGATGCTCTCTGAGTCGCTGTGAGGCTTGACATTTATTATACTTATAGAAATTAATTGTTCATTGAACATCAATGAAAATACCTATAGTTCTCTTTGTCAAACACTGTCCAAATTTATCACCGGAAAGAAAGATCTTTTTAGAGAAACATCTTAATGAGCGAGTGCCTATTGAAGATGTTCGTTGGATCGAGGATTATAATCACGAACATCTCTTCGTTCAATGGCTGAATGCTAAGTATAATCTTCCATATGGACCCAAAATAACGAGTAACTTTGTAAAAAATTTGATGATTTTTAAACACATGGTCGATGAAAAGATTGAGTCTGCTTTAATAGTTGATGATGATGTTACCTTTCATAAAGATTGGGTCAAATACTTTGAAAGTATTCCATCTGTAATTGAATTCAATACATTTATTAATTTGGGAACGGCGTCCTATTTCAATATACAACCAAAAGTTGGACAAATACATAAACTTGGAAATAATGGTGGTTGTGAGGGTATATGGTGTTCGTTAGATTTTGCAACGCAGTTCCTATCAAACCTTAATATGGATGAAGCGATTGATATCGTCTGGCATGGGTTTCTTATGAGTCAAGGAAAACACGTACTCTGTATGCCATTGTGTCACCAAACATCTGGTATAGAAAAGGTCACTACTCTTGACCATGATACGAGAAGGACAAAAAATTGGATAGAATATGTACGGAATTATACTACTTGTCCTAAATTGAATTTTTTTAAACTTTTGGAGAACTTCAAAAAGTTTGAAGAAAGAAAGATGAAGGTTGAAGATAAGTTTGAAGAGATATATGGAAAACGGGTAAACATTTTAAATGTAAAGTATCTTCTTAATGAAGAAGAAGAATTTCAACTCAATATTTTAGATTTTTAAAAAATGTATAAGATCCTCTCTAGTCTTCTTTTGTGACCAACCAAGCTCTTTTAATTTTTTAGCACATATATAATATCTTTGGTCATTGAATGGTCTATCATCAACATAGACAATCCAATCATCGTAGTTTGTAGTTCCAGTGACCGTCTCTATAATAAGTTTTGTAACTTCCATAACTGTGAGTTCATCATCTGATGCTATGTTGTATATTTCACCGGGTGTACCTTTTACCAATACAATTTCAACGGCGTCTACGACATCTTCAACGTGCATGAACGCACGTTTAATTTGAGAACTCGCGGTACCGTGTATAGTACACTTCTTACCTTCTCTAAGAAGTTGTTTAAACTTGGGTATAAGTTTTTCTGGATATTGATTTGGACCGTACACATTATTGCATCTAATAATTTTTATATTCATCCCAAATGATTCGATATACGAACGAATAATCATTTCAGCTGCAGCTTTAGACGCCGAATAGGGATTAGTAGGTCTCAATACACCCATGTCCTCTGTGAATGGTTCATCTGTTTTCGATTCACCATAGACTTCATCTGTACTAAAATGAATAAATTCAACGTTTGGAATGTGTCGACGACATGCCTCAATGAGTACATGTGTAGCGTGAGTGTTATCAATCGTAAACGAAAGTGCATTTTCAAATGAGTTATCCACATGACTTTGGGCTGCAAAATGAAATACTACATCAAATTTATACTCCTCGATGATGTGTTCTATAAGTTCAGCGTTACCAATATTACCCTTTACAAATATAGCAACCCCTGGGTTTACATTGTGAACATTTGAACAATAATCAAGTTTATCAATATTAACAAAGGTGGTCTCTGGGTACCTGTTCTTCATAATATTGAGAAAATTGGATGCGATAAAACCACATCCACCTGTTACTAATGCATTACGCATTTACTTTAGTAGAGGCAAATGTTTTAAGTAAATTACACACACGGTCAACATCTTCTAGGGTCATACCATGATGAGCACCTAATAGGAACCCATCCTTCATGATGCGGTCGGCGTTTTCAAAAGTACCCAAGTACTCTCTGAACGCTGGGTGTCTCGTTATATTTCCAGCAAATGTGACTCTCGTTTGAACATCATTCTGTTCCAAATAATTCACAATCTCAAGCCTATCTGGGCACTGAAGTGGAATAGCGAGCCAATTTGGGGTTACAGAATCGTCTGGAAGGCTATAGTATGGACAATCCTTAAGATTCTCAAAATATCGTTCAATCATTTGACGTCGAGTCGCAAGGAAGCCCTTGAGCTTATCCAATTGTACGAGACCAAAAGCTGCATTCATTTCACACGCCTTGAGGTGGTACCCAGCGACACCGTAAAGAAACTTCCAATCATATGGAATACCATCCACTGAATGATTAAATCGTTCACTTGGTTCCTCTATGTTATCACCGATTCGACCCCAGTCACGGAACATAAGAGCTCTCTTGAGATGTGCATCATCATTGAACATGACCATACCACCAATACCACCAGCGGTAATCACATGACTCGCATAAAAGCTTGTTGACGAAATATCTGTACATGAATTCTTTGTAATCGTATCTGCTGAATCTTCAAAGAGAGTGACTCCCGGAAAAGCCTCTCGAATTGCTTCCCAATTTGGAACATTTCCAATAAGATTTGGAAGAATAATACACTTCGTATTAGGTGTAACAACACCTTTGAGTTGTTCAACACTTGGAACATACGTGTTCAGACCAACATCACAAAAAACTGGTTTGAGACCGAGTTGTAAAAGAGGGGCTACAGTCGTAGCGAACCCACACGCAGGGGTCACAACTTCGGAGCCCTTGGGAAGATTGAGTGCACAAAGACCCAAAAGAATGGCACTACTCCCAGAATTTACAAAAAGTCCGTATCTCTTTCCAAAGAGTTCTGAAGTCCTCTTTTCAAATTCCACAGTGCGAGCACCAAAACCAGCGAGCCAGCCATCGCGAAGGCAAGCCTCAACGGCTTTAATTTCTTCCTCCCCATATGATTCAAATTTGTTGGGTGCATACCAAACTTTTCGTGGCATTCTTGGTTAAAGACAATTCTAATCTTTAAATGAGATCATTTGGATATAGAGGGATATGAAATATATGCACTGAAAGGTGGTATAGAAACCATTAAAAAGTATAGACCTGTTATAGTACTTGAAGTATGTGAAGATGGTCACATTGAAAAATATGGGTATAATAGGTCCGATCTTGAAGCATTTTTAGAAACACTTGGGTATCAATTTATTAAACATTTAAATGCAAATAATGATAATGTATATATGCATAAAAGTTCAGTTCCAGCCTAATTTCTTTTTAGAAGGAACTTCAACAATCATGTCATCTTCAAAATCAATATATGGTGTCATATTTTCAAGAGAGTTTCCAAACTCTAATTTAGGATAAATTTTTTGTGTCTCTGGTATGGGAATATCGCGAAGCGTTTTCACACCATAGGCTTCGGCAATTTTTACAAAATCGACATTATCGCCAAATACATCACATTTAGACGTCGCTACATAGTTTGACCCAAAATAACTATCTTGAAATTGTTTAATAATACCATAACCGCTATTATTAAGAATAATGATTTCGATTGGAAGATTATACTTCTTGACAGTAAGGAGTTCTTGAACATTCATTTGAAATCCACCGTCACCATCTATACAATAGACTTTCTTCCCAGAACCAATCGCTGCACCGATAGCGGCAGGTAACGCGAAACCCATAGAAGAGTTTCCAAAGTTTGTAAAAAGTTTTTGGTTATCCTTGAGTATCGCGGATTGCATTGTCCATACCAAATTTCCACCTTGATCGGGTATAATGATACAGTCATCGGGAAGACTTTTGAAGAATTCATTTAAATAATTGTACACAATTGAATCATCTTCACGAGACTTTTCAATCGAATATTTATTTTTCCACGTATGAATTGTCTGGACCCAATCTGAAATATTTTGTTTTGTTCCAACGATAACACCGTCAAAAAATGTTGAAACATCTGTATTAATTTTGAAATCAATTGGCACACCCTTTTCACCCATTTTTTCAATTTCATGAAGATCAATATCAACCATAATCTTTTTCGAATATCTTGAAAAGAGTTGTGTATTTCCACCAATCTGTCGACTATCCAAACGACTTCCTATCGATAGTATAAGATCTGCATTTTGAATCGCGTAATTTGCATGACGATCTCCATAAACACCCGGTGAACCAATACGAAGTGGGTGATTGGTACTACAAATATCAAAAGCACCCCATGAAACGAGAAATGGTATTCCAGTCTTTTCAACGAAATTGAGAGCTTGTGTAGTAGCACCACCTAGTTTAACACCGTGACCAAAGAGAATAATAGGTCTCTTAGAATGTTGTAAAAATTCTGAGATGTCGTATGTGTCTTTAGTAGTGTGTACTGTCATAGGACCAATTGGTCCATTAACGTCCACAGATGACATTTGTAAATTTACAGGTAAATCTAAAAGAACGGGTCCATATCTCGGTGTCTTCAAAGTATGAATGAGACTACTAAGAACATCTTTAATTTCAGACACCTCTGAAACGTGGACCGATTTTTTAGTCACATCTCGAAACATATGTGCGACGGGCATTTCTTGAAAACCAGTTTGTCTTGGTTTAGATACGAAATTGGAAAGGTCTTCAGCTGTATTGACTTGACCAGTTATAAAAAATGCTGGAATCGAATCATACCAACACCCGCAAACACCATTTAGAATATTCTGAACACCTGGACCACTTGTTACACATACTGCTGCAACTTTACCACAACTTCTATAATATCCTTCAGCCGCCATAGCTGCCGATTGTTCATGTTGAAAGCAGTAATATGTAACATTTGGATTTTTTGCGATTGCGTTAATAAAAGGTACTATAGCACCACCTGTTATTACGAAATATGTATCAATACCATTATGGTAAAGTGAATCTATAACGTAATCACAGAGATTCATATATGGTGTATTGCATTACAACTTTAAATGTATTTCCATGAACTTCCAGACATCCCTAATAATTTTTCAAGTTCATCTCTTTTCATTTTATAACTATGTTCATCATCTGGGAATTTAATGCTATGTACTTCATTTGAGTATTCGTTGATAGCATTATGAAACATTTGTTCTCCGTTTATATATTGTTTTACAAATTTCGGTTTAAAATCCCAAAATAATCCCAAAATGTCGTGAGAAATAACAAGTTGTCCATCTACATTTGGACCAGCGCCAATACCATAAACTGGAATTCGAAGTTTATCTCGAACCAGTTTTGAAACTTCTTTTGGAACAGCTTCTAAAAGTAATAGAGATGCACCACTATCTTCTATATCTTTTGACTGTATTAAAAGTTTATCAACTTCATCCCGTGTTTTTGCTTGAATACGATATCCACCCAATTTTGATTGTGTCTGTGGTGTGAGACCGAGATGCCCCATGACTAATGTACCAGAGTCTACAACGGACTTTATTCGCTTTGGAAAGTAGCCCTCAATTTTAACAGCATCCATTCCAACTTTAATAAATTCACCTGCATTTTTAATAGCAGTTTCACATGATGGCTGGTACGACATATATGGCATATCCCCAATGAGGAACTGATTATGAGAACCTCTTTTGACAGCTTGACAATGTGTTAACATCATACTCATGGATACATCATTTATATTTTTTATCCCATGAATAGTTGAACCCACCGTATCGCCAACTATAATAAAGTCAATATTACAATTATTGATGATTCTAGAAGTTGGATAATCATATGATGTTATGCCAACACTACGAACGTTATTGGCTTTGTTCTTAAACAAATTCAATATAGTTCGTTTCATAGTATTTTATCATCAAACTTAATCTTTAACTTAAAAGATTAAACTCTTTTTTACATAATGAATGTGTTAGTATTAGGTTCCGAAGGTATCATTGGTTCAGAACTCTGTACCCATCTCGAGAAGTGTGGACACAATTTAACGCGATGGGATATTAAGCTCTCTGTAAACCACGACCTCAGTAATCCTCTTAATAATTATAACCTAAAGAATGCCATTGACGAATCTGATTTTGTATTCTTTCTCGCGTACGATGTCGGTGGTGCAAAATACATCATGGATGTAAATATGGACTTTATAAATAGGAACATGATGATAATGGTAAATACATTTAACGTACTTGAAAATAAAAAGTTTATATTCGCCTCGAGTACTATGTATAATATGAATAATGTTTATGGAACATTAAAGTTTATGGGTGAACACTATACTACAAAATTACACGGTTTATCTGTGCGATTTTGGAATGTATATGGTCCAGAAGTTATTTCTAAAAAATCACACGTTATCCCAGATATGATTGATAAATGGAAGACCAACGGGTACATAGATTTAATGACATCGGGGGAAGAAGAACGGCAATTTTTACACACCGAGGACTGCGCTAAGTGTCTAACCAAACTCATGGAAAACTATGATGAAATTGTACGCACACAAACATCCGTGGATGTCACAAACTTTGAATGGATTAAAATAAAGGACGTTGCAAAATGTATATGCGAGGACGTTCGTGTAACGAATGTACAGATTACGACACACGATCGCCGAAATGAACCGAGAGATTTTGTATTACAGTTTTGGAGTCCCCAAATATCACTTGTTGAGGGTATTCAACATATCATCGATAATACTATGAATATCGTGCGTTCTTGACCACCCAATGATTTGAATTTTTGTGGGGTCCCCAACAAGTAAATGTGTATCATATGGTCTATAGAATTCTTTTGAAACTCGTATCATAACTTTACCATTTATTGTCCCAATTTCATCAACACCTTGTCCACTCCATACAACGTGTTGATTTAATTTAGTCGCCGTGAGTTCAATGATATCTCGAACTGAGTAGGTTGTCCCAGTCGCTACGACGTAATCGTCTGGCTGTTCCTGTTGTAACATTAACCAAAGTGCTTCTACATAATCTTTTGCGTGCCCCCAATCTCGCCGAACATCAAGATTTCCAATAGAGAAACACTGTCCGGATTTTAAACCTTGTATAACTTTTTGCGTTACATAGAGGTCGGTCCTTCTTGGTGATTCGTGGTTATAGAGAATACCCGAGCACGTGTACATACCTTGATATTCTCTATAGTATTTCATCAATAAATGTGCGGATACTTTAGATACACCATAAATATTTCTTGGATTAAATGGTGTATTTTCATTTTGTGGAACTTCTAGAGTATTTCCAAACATTTCTGAACTTGAAGCTTGACATATGCGACATTTATCTTTAATATTAAGTTCTGTCACAGCTTGTAATATATAATGAATACCCATAGTGTTGACTTCAAATGTTTCGAGAGGTGAACCGTTATGAACTTTAGCGGCTAAATTATAGATTTCAATTCTGTCATACTTTGAACAGTCTGATATAATAGTGTACACATCTGAGTAGTTTAGAATGTCCCCAACGTAATACTTGACATGTTCAGATTGAATATCTTTACGAACTAAACATTTAACATCATACCCCTTTGTAACGAGGAGTTCTGATAAGTATGAGCCATCTTGACCGGTCGCGCCGGTAACTATAGCCGCATACATTTAAAGAAGTAGATTGTAAAAACTTTAAATGCTTGTTGAAATATCAAAAGCTGAACTTATTGATAAAATTACTATTCTCGAAATAAAATGTGAATGTATCAAAGATGTTGAAAAATTAAAAAATATTCACCATGAATTGAAAATACTACAACAACTTGAGTTTCAAACGGATGCAAAACAAGCATTGAAGGATGTAAATAAAACAATTTGGGACCTCGAGGACAGTATTCGAATTCTCGAACATGAACACAATTTTGGGGATGAATTCATAGAGAAAGCACGAAATATCTATAAATTCAATGATGAACGAGCGAGAATAAAAAAAATAATTAATCTTGAACAAGGTTCAAATATTGTAGAGGAAAAAAGTTATTAAACAAACGTCCAAACTTCATCACTAAATACAGTTTTAACTGTACGTGGTCCATAGTACTTATGTGCGATATCCAAATGAAAAAAGTTCTTCTTTGGGGTACCAATCTTCATAAGTTCTATCATCCAGTTATATGAACTATTCATACAATGAACTTCATCTGCGTTTTCAATCACTGATATGTATTCAAAAATATTAGGGCGTTCACATTTAAAAAATTCCTGTCGCCTATCGACGACCTTTGAATCCGGTTTATATATGAACTTATCTGTATCTACATGAATAACTCGGTCTCTTTCTGGGTCATCATGAACAAATATGTAATTTTTTTCGTCAATTGTAAATTCTTTAGATGGGTCCCGAATGACTTTGAACTTTGAATACATATATTTTGGATTAACACCCGCTTGAATGTAGACACCATGTGCCCAGTTCGACATAACACTACCCTGTCCTTGAGTCATAAAAGCCCAACTTTGATCATCCATACCATATGTCGCGAGTGGGATGACAGTTCCCTTCACTTTAGACCAAATAGTAGATGGATTTGTATCGTCTACCAAGATAATCTCGACTTTATCTTGTATGTCTCTATACATGAAACGAACACTTTCCTCGTGACATCGTTTTGCAAAGATAACAACGGTGTCGGTTTCTGCAAAATGACGCACCATACCATTGAGCATGATTTGGTCACCAAGTCCAAGATGGTGTACGATAGTTTTTACCATTTGGTTTTGATAGTATCAAAGACTTTAAGTAACATGTCTCTCGTGATGAACTGATTATTACCAATGTATACACCATTATCATTTACGATGGTAACATTTGGAACATCAACGGTATTCTTCCATTTATCAAGAAATGGGTGTAAAAGAAGATTACCAGATACGATTGGTCTATGTTCAACCCCAAGTTCATCAAAAATCCTATGAAGCTTTTGTACGTCTTCGTGTTTCTTACACACAAATGGAAACGCAAAGCTACTATTTCCTGGGTCAACAAATGGAATATAAAAAATATTGGGGTCAAGATTTTCAATAAAACACGCAAAATTATCCCGTCGTATAGCGATACTGGAATCTAAACGTTTGAGTTGTTCGAGACCTAAAACCGCATTTATTTCTGTATTTCTAAAATTGTACCCATCCGTAAGGAACAAAAACTGTGGATTAATATTTGGATATTTCGCAATAGTTGTCTCATAGTTCTTTGGTAAAAGATGTCTCGCCATTCCATGACTTCTTTTCAAACGCATGAGTTCGTATAATCTCTCGTCATTCGTACAAACCATACCACCTTCGATTGTTGTCATGTGGTGACCATAATAGAAACTAAACGTCCCACCAACACTTGAACTACCTCGTTTTTTACCATCTGGACCAAGTATACCGTGAGATTCGCAAATATCTTCGAGAAATATGGCGTTTGGATATCGTTCCATAAGCTGTTCAATGGGTGCATTAAGTCCAAGAAGGTGTGTTACAAAAACAATACGAATATCCTCATCTGGTAGAGTGTGAACATCAAAACTATACCGTTCTAAATCGACGTCACAAAAGACTGGTTCAAGACCAACTTGGAAAACTGGGGATATATTTGTGACCCAAGTACATGCGGGTACAAGTACCTTTGAACCATTTGGAATATTATAGAGTTCCTTGACCGCCGCCATAAGCAAAAGATTCGCAGTACTCCCAGAGGTCACATAGAGTGAATATTTACAACCAAGCCACGAACTCCATTCATCTTCAAATTGTTGAACCATTTTACCACATGTATACCTATCCGAAGAAGATATAAAATCAATCATAGACTTCTTATCGGACTCGGTGATTGCCGTTTGCATCAATGGCCACCACATTTGTATAAAAAGCTCTTTTATTTTTAAGTACTTAAAAGTCTACATCATATGTAGATATATGAAATTATCGTACGCGGTCACAGTTTGCAACGAATCAAAAGAATTATACTCTCTCATTTCTTTTTTAAAAAAAGTAAAAGACTCTGAAGATGAAATTAACATATTAGTGGATACACTTCATGCGACGGCTGCAGTAAAGAACATCTTAGACTTTTTTAAGAATGATATAGTTATATGTGAACGAGACTTCTGTGGTAATTTTGCAAAACATCGTAATTTTCATTTGAAACAGTGTACGGGTGATTACATATTTGTCATTGATGCCGATGAAATGCCAAAAGAAAAGTTAATACTTGCTATAAAACATATGATACATTCGAGTGGAGCAGATATGATAATGGTTCCACGAATTAATATACATCCAGGTCTTACACAAGAATGGTTAAATAAACATCGGTTTCATGTAAATGAATTTGACTGGATAAACTGGCCGGATTATCAAGGTAGAATATTTAAGAATGATCCGGATACTATTTATTATAGTAAAGACTTACACGAAAGTATAACTGGAGTCATAAAACCTATCGCTGTACAAGCAGATCCATCGTTAGCTCTATGGCATATTAAGTCTGTTGAAAAACAAGATGTTCGATGGAATGATGGAAAATATGTATCTCCAAATGCAACTACCTTTTATGATAACTTGATGTAATCATACATATAAAGGAATATCTTGTAATTAAGATACATGAAAGTTGGGGTTCTTGGTTCAAACGGATTCTTTGGGAGATATTTTCTATCTAAACATCCGGAATGGATTGGTATTACACGAAGTGATGTAGATCTCACAAATCAGAAAGAAGTCGAAGACTATTTTAAAACTCATACATATGATGTACTTATTCATTGTGCTGTACTAGGGGGTAGTATGCTTCAAGCTGATGATGGAAATGTGACCCATAATAATATTCTCATGTTTGAAAATGTAGTGCGTGTTTTTAAAGGCAAACTACTTTATTTTTCAAGTGGTGCGGGTGTTCGTGGAAATCCACCAACAGATCCTTATGGTCTTTCAAAGTGGATTATTGACCGACGCATTGAACAAACTGAAAATGTACATACACTTCGTGTATTTGGATGTTATAGCTCCGGCGAACCCGATCCTCACAACAGAGATCGTTTTAAAACAATATGTAGACAAAAGGGACATATCGTTATTGATAAAGATAAATACTTTGATTTTGTCGACATAGAGGATGTGAGAAAGGTTGTGTATGAATATGTTCATAATATACGAAATTCAAAAGAATGTAATTTAGTATACGAAGAAAAATTATTATTATCCGAATGGGCTACCAGATTTGGGGCGACCTATGAGATTTTAGATACAAGTAGTCTCGGAGTTCCATACCTATCTCAACGCGACAAATTAATGTAAGATGGTTTATTATTATACATAAATTCTGTAAATACACTATCTGTTAATATCTTAGGCTTATATAGCTGTATATTTTGTAATGCTGACATAATAGTCATATCATCGCCAGCCCAGTGTGAAATACCATCATGCGCGTAGTCGCTGCCTCTACCGGAACCTACGAGTTTTATATTTGCTTTCTCATAATTCATATAATTTCGAATCAATTCAAATGGTCTATATAATAAAAAGGGTGTGATAGAATAACATATTGGAATATAGCCAGATTGTGCTAGTCCAACTGCAATACCGACCATTAACATTTCAGATGAACCAACGTTGATAGCTCTATCTGGAAAATCGCGACGGATATCATTAAGTATACCATAACCAAGGTCTGCTGTAATTAAAAAGATACGCGTATCACTTTTCATCGCATTATGTAGTTTTTCTGCAAAATCTCTACGCATGTTTATATACATTAATCATTGCGTCTTTATGTTCGTTTGTAATTACGTGATAATGTGCCTGCAATCCTTGCAGAAATGGGAAGTTTGGAAGTTGTGTAAACCATACACGCGTTCTCCAATTAAACGATTTAAGTCTGAGCCATAAATACCATTTATTTACTTTATCATATGCAGAATACCCATTAACATTTACATGTACTTTACAGTTTGTTAAACCGGCATTCCTAATGTACGCGAGTGATTCCCACACAGAACCTTCGGCACATTCACCGTCTGAAATAACAACATGAACATTTCTCTTTCTATCTGCGAGTGCATACCCAACGGCAATAGTTATTCCGGATCCCAATGAACCAGTAGATACATGAATACCATTAGCAATATCGCGATTTGGATGTACACCGTGTTTAAGATATAACTCATTCGCATCACGTCCTTCGTATTTTTCAAGAACTACATAGAGAGCTATACCAGCATGTCCAGAACTAAGTACAACAATGTCATCTTTTTCTTTATTTTTATAAATATAATCTAAAATAGGAAGAGTTGTTAAACAACTTCCAATGTGACCAATTTTATTTTCATGTGCAATCTCGACAATTCGTTGATCCATTTTAATTACTTAGTGTGAATATCTTTAAATACATGTATCGTGTCATTGTATCTACTTGGTAATATCTCATATTTATATCCAACATTTTGTAAGACTGTCTCGATTTTACGGCGATTAATAACCAGATTATCTTCCCATCTCATATCTGGACCAGAATACGTTGCGTGAACTTCTATAAACATCCTATCAATTTTATCGTATACAGGCTTCAATGTTTCTTCAGTAATCGCGAGCATCTCTGAACCTTCAATGTCAATCTTACAAAAATCAACATGATCAATGTTATATTTTTCAAGCAAAGATTTAAATGTTAATCCTTCAACCTCAATAACATCGCTACCGCGGTCTATTAATGAATTACACGTTGAGTTATAATCACAAATATAGAAATTCATACTTTCATCTGTACCCGAAAGTGCAGCCTTTACGAGTGTAACATTATCATATGGTCCGTTAATCTTTTCAAATAATTTTTGATGGGATGGTGTAGGTTCAACTGAAAAAATATGAGATGCAGAATCCTTTGCGTATAGAGTAAATAGACCAATATTTGCCCCAATATCAAGAATTATCATATCCTTTTGATTCTTGAGAAAACGATCATATATTCTATCCGAATTAATTTGACTTAAAATAATTTTCGCACAAGACTTAGAATCTTCAAAATGTTGGTAAATATCGGTGTCATCTAGATCTAGACTGATAACATTACCAGATGAGGTTATCACAGACATAATAAAATATATATTCACATCATCTTTAAGTTAAAGACGCTATGTTTTATATATAAAATGTATGTCGTTGTGACCGTCAATGACGAAAATTATAAATCTCTCGCAGACCTAACAGTAAATAAAAATAGAAAAATATATTGTGAAAAATATGGATACATATTATATCATCTCGAAGATGGAGCAGAATCTATAGTAGGAAAACCTATGAAAGCTGGTAGACCGCCAATTCCGGATGACCACGTACCAATCGGATGGAGTAAAATATACGCAGTTCGAAAAGCAATGCAGATGTATCCAGATGCAGAATGGATTTTTTCATCTGAAACTGATTGTATGGTAACGAATATGAACATAAAACTTGAAGATATTGTGGCAAAATATGCAACTGAAAATACACATTTTATGGTCCCAGCTGATTGTAATGGCACAAATTGTGGTAATATGTTCATAAGAAATTCTGAAATTGGACGTGCTTTTATCAATGTTATTATTGCAAGTTTACCGGTATACCGTCATTGGTATTTATTTGAGAATCAGTTTATACAAGATTTACTCATTGGAACACATTTAGAAGAATCTGGTATCACAGCTGGAGGTACAACAATGTGGGCTAGAGTTGGTAAAGTATTACCACAAAGAGTATGTAATTCTTATGATTATAAAAACTCACCATTATTGAAGGGTAGAATGAACTATAATGATATTTTGGGTACAGATGGGCAATGGCAAGAAGGAGATTTTTTAATTCAATGGGCGGGTGCTGATTTAGAATTCAGAATGAATGCAGCGAAAGAAATGTTTATTAAAATTAAATGATAAGTGTCTTCTCGTGACCAACGCGTAGACTTGTGTTAATCATCACCCGGTACCCAGCGTCCTTGAGGTTCTTACAGAACGCGACATCTTCCGAACACATATCGCGGATGAGTTTCCCA
>Ga0222712_10000846_pt1 | contig 39149 bp, 28 predicted proteins | sample C33_657DmetaG_FD_165043 | JGI IMG/M metagenome (GOLD analysis project Ga0222712, IMG submission 165043) | Estuarine water microbial communities from San Francisco Bay, California, United States - C33_657D | ecosystem: Environmental > Aquatic > Marine > Unclassified | place: USA: California... | reverse complement strand
CTTTGAATGACGATGACTTCCGTACACGCGTTCGCGTGGGGACTCGTGATGAATCACGCGTGAAAGTGACATAAATGACGAACGCCAACGTCACACAGGAACCGTCAAACGCGACAAAGGACGAAGAGATTCATCGCGATGATGAAACTCCTCCAGGCGAGCGCGCCGCCTCTCGCGCGCGCGCGTCGGCGTTCGCGTACGACCACGAATCGTCCCTCAAAGCGCTACGCGCGCAAGAGGCGATCGTGTGTGATTTAGTGCGAGCGAAAACCGCGATCGATGACGCGATCGCCATCGCACGGCGCGCGGATGCCGAGGGAGTTCGCTCGCGGGCGAGCGCGACCGCCGCGCTCGCGGCGGAGTGCGCGAGCGATATGAAACGCACCACCGAAGCGTTGATGCGCGTCCGAGTGAAGTTGATCGACTTCAACGTGATCGATGGGAGAGATTTAAGTGCGCCGTACGACCCAAAGTGACAGTATGAATGATAGTTCACTCTTACGCTCGATTCGCTCGGACGCGCGTTCGCTCGCGCGTCACATCGCGACTCGGTCGCGCGCGCGACGCGTGCGAACTTCACGAACGACACGAACGAACTTCACGAACCGCGAACTCCATGGTCTTCATCGTCGCACATCACGCGTCATTCGTCGACTTCACGACCGTTCGTTGACGGTGGTCGGCAAAACGAACCGCGCGCGCGGACGCTCGCGCGAAGACGCGTCTCGCGCCGCGATGTCGCCCACCGAGACCCCGCCGCGTTGGACGACGTTTCTTCGCTTCGCTTTTCGCGCCGATGCGAGTGCGATTGATATCGATGGACTCCGTCGCGATCGCGCTCGGGCGTATGGGAATCACATCGATCGAGCCGAGGCGCGCGCTCGCGGCGGTCGCGACGCGCGCGGGACGCCGAGCGCGCGCGTGGCATCCCTCGCGTGCGCGGCGTTTGGATCGCCCGTGGATGAGTTTTCGAAAGAGACATACGGTGACATTTTGACGAGCGCTCGCGCGTTCGCGTTGGCGACGCACGACGCATTGGGGAATGACACGATGAGCGAACGCGAGCTCGGGGACGCGTGCGAGGTCGCGTACGCGAGCGCGGAAGGGAAAGCGAACGAGGTTTTGCGTGCGCGAATGACGCATCGGGAGATAATTTCGTACGAGCGCGATGAAGAGCTCGCGAGGAAGGCGTGCGAGGCGATCGAGCGGGGGTTGATGCGAGAGGTCGTGAGCGCGGTGAACGCGGCTTTGGGGACGACGAGCGGCGAGCGAGCGGCGAAGGAGTTGGTGGAATTGATCGCGCGAGCGAGGGAGTACGAGGGCGAGGGCGTACGAAGGATGAAGAGTAAAGCGAGCGAGAACTTGGACGGGCGAGGGAAAAGTTTTAGGGCGAAAACGTTCGGGGATGGGATTAAATTGAAACGCGCGGGCGACGACGACGGAGGACGCGGGCGAGCGACGGATTTAAAGCGCGTTATGCGAGAGAATCTCGCGCAAATCGACGAACGCGAGCGAGCGCAGAGAGAACGAGAGAAATTGGTGCATCCAGATGAGCGCCTAGGTTCGACGTCGAGCTCGCTGGGGGCGCTACCACACATTGAGAGCGACGCGACGACGCAGTTGACGTGGTTAAAAACGGAATGCGAACGCTTTTCGGCGAGTGGAGCGCACGCGTTGGATGAAAGTTGGGACACCGTCGCAAGCGCCGTGGGTCGCGTGGTTTTGAACACGGTGACTTCGGATGAAAGTTGCGCCGCTGAACTGTATGAATACTTGGGGGATTCGGGATTTGAGCTCATCGCGGGCATCGTCGAGCGGCGGGCGGCGCTCGCTCGAGCGATTAAAACCCGCGCGCGCATGCTCAGAGATACGCTCGCGCCGCCGAGCGCGAGCGACGGCCCGGGAGCGTCGATTTCGCGCGTCGTGACGATCACATCAACGCTTGATAAGCAGCTGGAAAAGGCGCGAAGGAAAGAGGAGCGCAAGGCGAATCGGAAATTGGCATCGGGAACGGGCGACGACGTCATGGAATGGTTGCAATCCGTCGGCATCGGTTTCGACGCCCTGTGCGAGGGCGATTGGGAAAATCAGAAAAATTTGTCGGTTGTTAATGATTTCGAAGACATTCTTGCGGGTTTACGCGGACTCGGTCGAGGTCTCGACGGCGGACGCAAAGCGTTGCCAGCTGGGACGACGCGCATCGTCCACGACGAAGGCTACGAAGAGATTCACGTTCCAGCGCGCGAGCCGGATCCCATCGCCCCGGGCGAGCTCTCGGTGGCAGTCGAAGAGCTCGATGAGTGGGCGCAGCCCGCATTCGCGGGGATCACCAAATTGAATCGAATTCAGAGCCGAATTTTCCCGCAGGCTTACCATACGAATGAAAATTTGCTCGTGTGCGCACCGACTGGAGCGGGTAAGACCAACATCGCCATGTTGACCGTTCTGCACGAGATAGGCAAGCACATTGACGAGCGCGGCGAGTACTTACCAGAAGATTTCAAAATTGTCTACGTGGCACCGATGAAGGCGCTCGCGGCGGAGGTGACGAGTGCTTTTAGCAGGAGATTGGCACCGCTCGACATCGTGGTCGCCGAACTCACTGGAGATACGCAAATGAGTAAACGAGAACTCGAAGAGACGCAGATGATCGTGACGACGCCAGAGAAGTGGGACGTCATCACGCGTAAAGGAGGTGAAGTGTCCATCTCGAGTACTTTGCGTCTGCTCATCATCGACGAAGTGCACTTGCTCAACGATGAGCGTGGTCCGGTGATTGAAACCCTCGTCGCGCGAACTCTCCGCCAAGTCGAGCAGACTCAAAGCATGATCCGCATCGTTGGTTTATCGGCGACTTTGCCGAATCCTGTGGACGTCGCACGTTTCTTGGGCGTCAACCAAAACTTGGGATTGTTTGTGTTTGACCAATCGTACCGGCCGATTCCACTGACGCAGAAGTTCATCGGCGTTACGGAGAAGAATGCGCTGAAACGTCAAACTTTGATGACCCAGATCGCGTACAACAAATGTTGCGAAGCATTACGCAAGGGTAAACAAGCGATGGTTTTTGTGCACAGCCGCAAAGACACAGTAAAAACGGCGAAACAGCTGGCTGAATTCGCCGCCGCTCAAGGCGGAATGGAGCTCTTCTCAAACGACATGCACGATCGCAAGGCTGAATTCTCCCAACAAGTGATGCGCAGTCGAAACAACGAGCTCAAAGATTTGTTTCTTAAAGGTTTAGGCTGCCACAACGCTGGAATGCTGCGCGCCGATCGGACGCTTACCGAGAAACTCTTCGCCGCTGGCGTGGTAAAAGTTCTCGTCTGTACGGCAACTTTGGCGTGGGGTGTCAACTTGCCTGCACACATGGTTGTCATCAAAGGCACGCAGCTCTACGATCCTCAGCGCGGTGGCTTCAGAAATTTAGGTGTTCTCGACGTTCAGCAAATCTTCGGTCGCGCCGGTCGACCAGGACTGGACACATCAGGTGAAGGCGTAATCGTCACCGAGCACAAAAATTTGGCGCACTACGTCTCCATGCTTACGCACTCCACACCGATCGAATCGCAGTTCGTGAGTAATTTAGCCGACAACTTGAACGCCGAAGTGACTCTTGGGACGGTTACGAACATTCGCGAAGGAGCGCAGTGGTTGGGATACACGTACTTGCACACGCGCATGGAGCAAAATCCCCTCTCCTACGGCTTGACGTGGGATGACGTTCGTCTTGATCCTGGTCTGTTAGATCACCGCCGAAAACTCATACGCGAAGCAGCGCGAACTTTAGACAAAGCAAAAATGATCCGATTTGACGAGCGCAGTGGACAACTGTATCAAACCGAGGGTGGACGCACGGCAAGTCACTTCTACATTCGCGTGAAATCGATGGAGGTCTTTGACGGGTTGATGCAGCGACACATGACGATGCCCGAAATCTTGCACATGATTTCGCACTCGAGCGAATTCGAAAACATCGTTCCAAGAGAGGACGAGATTCCCGAACTCGAGACACTGCGGAGGAACCGAAACGTCGTACCGATTGAAATCAAGGGCTCGCTCACGGACAAGGTGGGCAAAGTCAATTTGCTACTTCAGGTGTACATCTCGCGAGCGAACATGCAGTCGTTCTCTTTAATTGCTGATAGCATGTACATCTCGCAAAACGTCAGTAGAATATGTCGCGCGCTGTTCGAGCTTTGCTTGCGGCGCGGCTGGCCATCGCTCGCGGAGCAATTACTCACGATGAGCAAGGCGTGCGATTTGCGCATTTGGCCGCATCAGCACGAACTGCGACAGTTTGAAAAAACGCTCAAACCCGAGACGCTCTTTAAGCTTGAAGAAAAGAAGGCCACGTTGGATCGCTTGTGGGATATGAGTGCGGGGGAAATCGGAAGCTTACTGAAACTCAACGCTCAAATAGGCGGGCAGATTAAACAGTGCATGCGGGCGATGCCGCATTTGAACATGATGGCGGTGGTGCAGCCGATCACGCGTAGTGTGCTTCGCGTTTCCGTCACGCTCATTCCAGAGTTTGAGTGGAGAGAAACCATACATGGTACTTTACAGCGCTGGCTCATTTGGGTGGAGGATCCAGTGAATGAGCATATTTACCACCACGAGACTTTCAACTTGAGTAAGAAGCAATGCAACGATGGTGCGCAGTACTTGGCGTTTACGATTCCAATTTTTGAGCCGGTACCGCCGCAATATTTTCTTCGAGCGATGTCCGAAACTTGGCTTGGGTGCGAGTCGTTTGTGGAACTCAACTTTCAGCACCTTATCTTACCCGACGAACATCCGCCAAACACGGAACTGCTCGACCTCGATCCGCTCCCGCGCTCGGCGTTGAATAATCCAGCATACGAATCCATGTACAAGAACAAGTTTACGCACTTTAACGCGATTCAAACCCAGGCGTTTCATACGTTGTATCACACCGATACAAACGTGCTCCTCGGTGCGCCAACGGGCTCGGGTAAGACGATCAGTGCTGAACTGGCGATGATGAAGGTGTTTCGTGACTCCCCGGGATCAAAGGTGGTGTACATTGCACCACTCAAAGCACTCGTTCGCGAGCGCATAAAGGACTGGCGACAGAACTTGTGCCCAGCGCTTGGGCTGCGAATGGTCGAGCTCACGGGTGATTACACCCCCGATTTGCGCGCTCTTCTTCAAGCTGACATCATCGTGAGCACACCTGAAAAGTGGGACGGTATCAGTCGGAATTGGCAGAGCCGAGCGTACGTCACCAAAGTTGCCCTGGTTGTCATCGACGAAATTCATCTTTTGGCAAGCGATAGAGGTCCCATTCTGGAGGTTATTGTTTCTCGCATGCGCTACATTTCTGCGCGCACGGGTGCGAAAGTTCGCATCGTAGGTTTATCCACGGCGCTCGCTAACGCCCATGACCTCGGCGATTGGCTTGGGATTGAAAAAGAAGGCTTGTTTAATTTCCGGCCGTCAGTGCGTCCTGTTCCGCTCGAGTGCCACATTCAAGGTTTTCCGGGTAAGTTTTATTGCCCACGGATGATGACGATGAATAAACCAACGTATGCGGCGATTCGCACGCACAGTCCAGACAAGCCAGCGCTTGTGTTTGTGTCGAGCCGGCGGCAAACGCGTTTGACGGCGCTGGATTTAATCGCCTACGCTGCCGCCGATGAACGTCCGGATGGCTTTGTGAACATGAGCGATGATGAAATGGCGATGTGTTTGAGCAAAGTGAAAGATCCAGCGCTGAAGCACACGCTACAATTTGGCATCGGTTTGCACCACGCCGGCTTGGCGCCTGATGATCGAGAGATGTGTGAAGAGCTCTTCTCGCAGTGCAAGATTCAAGTTCTCGTGACCACATCGACGCTCGCGTGGGGAGTAAACCTACCAGCACACTTAGTCGTCATCAAAGGCACGGAATACTTTGACGGCAAGACGAAACGCTATCAAGACTTTCCTATTACCGACGTGCTGCAAATGATGGGCCGCGCTGGACGTCCGCAGTTCGACAAGTCTGGCTGCTGCGTAATCCTCGTGCACGAACCGAAGAAGACTTTTTACAAAAAGTTTCTCTACGAACCATTTCCAGTGGAATCGAGCTTGGCGGACAAACTATGCGATCATTTCAACGCTGAGATTGTCAGCGGTACGATAAAGACGAAGCAAGACGCGGTGGATTACTTGACGTGGACATACTTTTTCCGTCGCTTACTAAAAAATCCGACGTATTACAATTTAGATACGGTGGAATCTGATAATTTGAATGCGTTCTTGAGCGACTTAGTTGAGAACGCTTTGGAACTGTTAGAAGACGCGCGGTGCATTGCGATAAATGAAGAGGATAACTCGGTTGAGCCGCTGATGTTGGGGCGAGTCGCGTCATACTACTACTTGCAGTATCCATCCGTCGCGCTCTTTGCGGCGAATATCAAACATGACAGTTCATTAGAATCGCTACTTCAAACTCTGTGCGGGGTAGCGGAATACGATGAACTCCCAGTCCGACACAATGAAGACAAGTTGAATGTTGAATTGGCGCGTGTCGTCGCCGACGCCGGTGGATTTGCGGTCGACGCTCGTCTCGCCGAGGACCCGCACGTAAAAGCCTCGTTGCTCTTCCAGTGCCACTTTTTACAATTAGCGCTACCGGTGAGCGATTACTACACCGATACGAAGAGCGTCCTCGATCAAGCCATTCGTATTTTGCAAGCGATGATTGACGTGACTTCAGACGCCGGTTGGCTGCGCACCGCTTTGTCAACGATGAACTTGATGCAAATGATCATGCAGGGTCGCATGCTGACCGATTCATCGCTACTGATGCTTCCACACATCACCCATGATCACGTGAAAAAGCTCAAAGACCGAGGGATTACGGGTTTGCCGCAGTTGATTGAGATGTGCGCAGGCGACAAGCAGCGCGCTCACAAGGCACTCGCAGACTGCGGAATCTCAAGTCGAAACTTCGAGCAAATTGTCGCTCTTTGCGCACGGCTACCCTCGATCAAAGTCAAGGCGTTTGTTGACAAAACGAATGGCAGCGATGGGCGAACGATACACGTCAAGCTGTACCGCGAAGGGAAGTCGTATGGGCCAAAAGCACCGACGGCGCACACACCGCGATTTCCGAAGATTAAAGAAGAAGGTTGGTGGATCATCGTCGGAGATGTCGCGAACGACGAACTTCTTGCACTTCGCCGCGTATCTTTTGGAGCTCGAGCGCACATTAAACTTAGTTGCCCAAAAGGTACGTCCAATGGTGGGCGTTCGCCAAAGCTCGCCGTGTTCTTTGTATCAGACGCGTACATAGGTTTAGATCAAGAAATCGAAATCAACGCTGATGACGTCTACGACGGCTTAGATAGTGATGATGAAGATGCGGATACTTTTTGGATTTTACCACCCAAAGAAACAGAACCATTTTGGCTGGGTGAGGTTTAGAATGAGTGCTGTAGTCGTGTTGCAAAACTTTAGAGATCGTAGTCTAAAGCGCGTTCGTTCACTAAATCGTCGTTGTCAAACTCTTCGGATTCGACTTTGGTGAAGCGCTTGTTCTTCAGCAACGACTCGATGACCTGTCGCGTCGTATCCGACAGCTCGCTCACCTTTTCAACGCGTCTTCCTTTCATGAATGGATGCTTGTATGCCTCGTGCGGTAACGCTGGTCGCCACGTCGACCCTGTGTCGATGAATACGTGCGCCTGTAACATGGCCTCCAACATTCCTGAAAACGTATCCCCATCGTCGATAAAGAATCGAGCGCCTTGTCGTTCGCCATCCGAGTAAACGTTTCGATTATCCACGCGCTCGCCACGCTTATACATCATCTCCATCTTATCCGGTTTCGGCTTTGCAAATGTGACCATCAGCATCTTACATGGGTCTCCAGTCTCGCGCTCGACGCCATCATCCAAACTCCAGCAGCACTCAGCGACGTCGATCGCTTCCCACGGCGCATCGTTCTTCGTTTTCGTCGTGTCCACCTTTTTCCTCCAGAACTCTCTCGTTATATCAAATTCGCCCGAAACTTTCACTCGTACATTCGCGGAGCTGAAAAACACACCGACATCCTCGGCTTCGATCCAAAACGGCAGTTCAAACTCCATGATGGCTTCGTCTTTTGTCTCTGTCATCTCGTATGGCGGCTCGAGGTAACGGGCAAAATCTGGATCTCCCACGAAAAGCTTCTTCCAATCTTCTCCAATGCGCGCCTTGCGAATTTCAAGCAACATGATGCGCTTGTCGTCAGAGTAGTACACTTCGATCGGGTACCGCGAATCGGAGGCGTTTGCGAGTATTCTATCGATGACCGCCGGAGAATCCTCTGGCTGGACAAGCACAGCGTCGCCTCTAAACTCATAATGCAACGCTTTATCGCTGTAGCCCGTGGGTACGTTCACCGCGATGTATACCGAACGCATGCTTTGCGCCCACATGTAATGCTTGGCCAAGCGAATGTCGTACAACGTCCTGTGACGACCGTCGGGGTGGTACACCTCTGCGGTGATTTCTTTGAACGTCCGGGAATCCTTGAGTTCATCTTCTGTTCTATAGTTTGGCGTCTCACGCATCGTCCGCTCCGCGTCTTCCTTAATCTTGTCCTCCAATTCCTTCATTCCGAGCTTCTTCTTCATGAGCCCATCGACGCGCTGTATCGGCCAATGCAGCCCTACATCGTTCTTCCAATGCATCTTGCGCTCGCAAAAGTCGCAATACAACGCCGTGCACGCGAAGCAAACCTGCGTGCTCGGTCGCCCGCACACCTCGCACAAGGTCACCAACTGCGTCGCCGCGCAAATCGTCCCCAACCCCAAACGCTCGATATCATCCAATAACATATCCTCCCCCCCAGGCGCTCGCGGTGTCACCCCGCGAATATATCTATACTTTATCTCCCCCATCAGCGCATCGTACGTCTGTCGTCTTTTCGGGTCGCTCAGCACTTCGTACGCGTCTCTCGCCCGCGCGAACGCTCGCGCGTCGCCGCCTTTATCCGGGTGGTGTTTCCGCGCCATTCTCGCGAACGCCGCCTTGACCTCCGCGCTCGACGCGTTCGAGCGCACGCCCAGGGCGACGTAGTGCGCGTCTCCGCGCACATCGTACGACTCGTCCTCCATCGCGTAGTGCCGTCCTCGCTCGCTCTCGCGCGCGCGCGCGAAACCGCTCGTAACGCTCGTCGATGTCACCTCTTCATCCATATCTACTCCTTTACACTACGTGGTCAGTGTACGTATATTAAATTCATTTCTGTCTCTCTAAAACCACTCGTAACGCTCGTCGATGTCACCTCTTCATGCATATGTACCCCTATACATTACGTGATCAGTGTACGTATATTAAATTCATTTCTGTCTGTCTCTGTGTCTATTCCATCACCCGTCGCGTCCGCCCACGCATCGGTCGCGCATCGCACGCGCGTTGACGTGGTGGACATTCAACGAGCGACACGCGCGACAGTCGTCGACGAACGCGCGACGAAAGAAGATTTAATTTTTTTTTCATCTCAAGTCGCGTTCGATCGCGTCGTTCGAAGCGCGCATCGCCCGACGTGGGCGCGTCCACAGAGAGATGATGGATGAGCCGTTGGTTTTGGAAGACCAACCGACACTTTTCAAAGATGGAACGTGGAGCGCTCGCGCGAGCGAGCGCGAGCGAGCGCTCGCGAGCGTGACGAACGCAAAAGCGACGATTCGACGCGCGAGAGCGATTGCGAACGCACGAAAGTCGGCGAAAGAGCGAGCGAGGGTGGATGAAGGCGGGAAAGAAAATGAGCGCGAGGACGCGCGCGCGCGCGAAATGACGAACGGGTCGAGGGAAGAATTCGCGCGGTTACGTGTTGATGTTGATTCGATGTTCATGCGCGACGCACGAGGGCGAGAACGAGGGAATGCGTGCGATGGGGATGATGGTGAGGTGTTGAGGAGGGAAGAGTCTTTGAACGCGGAGGTCGCGAGCGTGGTCGGCGATTGGTTCGGCGACGGTGGCGATGCCATCGCGGATGAGGGCGATAGAGTTTTAGGGTGCAACTTGCAGAAGTTGTACGCGCCTCTCAGAGGGGATGAGACGCTAGGTTGTCTGTGCGCGGAGAAGAGCGCGTTGAAGAGACGGTTGCGACGGTTCGACGCGCGCGTGGCGCAGACGCGAGGCGATAAACCAACCAAGGAGGATAAGCGTCACTTGCGACCGCTCTACGTGCGTTTAGCGAAGATTAAGGATCTAATCGCCATTCGTGAAGCCGGAGGATGATACCATACGTGAAGCCGGAGGATGATGCGTTGAACACGAAACCAAAGATACGGTGAGGACGAAGCGGATAAAAATAGACTAGAGCCCGACGACGAACGCGAGCGCTCGTCGTCCAAAAAAGCCCGCATCTCGCCCTAAAAACCTAACTGTAAAATTAAACATCGACCACAATAAACAAACACTCGCCCCTAGTCTCGCCGCTCCTCGCCTCGCGCTCTTCTCGCGACCTCAAGCTCTCACTCGTCGCGAACGCCGAGAACGCCTCGGCTCTCCATATCTTCCAACCCGAGAGGGATCATCACCGCGTTCGCCCCTGTCGTATCCATCTTTGGCACTTTTGGGTGCTTTGGCAGCTCCGTGCGAACTAAATCCCCGACCCCCCATTCAGTCAACAGCTCGGCCACGGCATCCGTCTGCGCGACGTACTCAGCCTACGCCCGCGAATCGCGCGCCGGGCGAATCGTCAGTCGAATCACCCGCGTCACGTCGTCTCTCGCGCGCATCTAAACCACTCGCGTGGTTTTGTTTTCAAACGCTTACCTCGGTCATCGGGAAACTCTTTTGTCCTACAAATTTCCACATCACTTGCAAGTACATTTGCAACGTGTTAAACCTGTCGCGGCGTTGACACACGCGAGTGTCGTAGAGCTTTCCCCAGCGCTTTAAAACCATCGATCGGAGTTCGGCGCCGGTCATGTCGCTTCCCCAGTTCAACCCATCGCGAGCGGCGTTCGCGGGCGTTCGACCATCCATGCTTGCTTCTAAAAAGTTGATGAAGTCGTCGTCGTCGTCGTCGTCGACGCGTTTGGCGTCGGCATTCGACGGCATCGCGTTGGCGTGGAAACAACGAAAGCGCACAGGGCGAAGCACGCGATGGATTGGATGGTACGCGCCCGCACGCGCGGTGACGTCGCACGAGGCGACGCGCATGGTGGCGTTTTGTGGAGCGAAGAGCGAAGCGACGGATGGATTTCACGCAAATGGCGCACTACTGATTACATGTTACACAATGATATCCACCATGGCGAGCAACAGCCTGACGCCGAGAACGACGCCGAGCAACACGGCGAGGACCGTGAGCATGCGACGCTCGATGGATTCGCTCCAGCGCAAGAATCGTTTCAGCCAGGCGGACGCCGATGCGGATGTCGAAGCGGATGACGAGGCGGATGTTCGTAGGCCACCAGCGGCGGTGGAGAAGATCGCGTCGGGCAAGCCGAGCGCGCTGAGACCCATCCTGCGCGAAGCCTTGGCGGCGATGATCCAAATTTGTGCGATCACACTCGCCGTAATGCACGGCGCGGCTTCGTAAGCGTCCTCTGAAGCTTCGTAGGCGAGCGCGAAAAGTTCATAGGCTCTCGTCGCATTTGGGACGACACCAACACCTAATAAATGTGCCCATCCAAGATTGACTAACGCTTCTGGGTACGGATCTTCGTGAAAGGCAACTTTAGCGAGACGATTCGCCGCGGCTGCGTCGTGATGCATCGCATGCTCCGTCACGTGCTCGTACCGGTCAAAGAAATCGCTATGGTCAGGCTGCGCTTTGCGCGCCGCAAGCAAATCTGCTAAATCTACTGATGCCTCGGGACTGCCATAACAGTGAATTATCTCGCGCAGTTGCCGTGCTGCAAGCTCAAACTTGTTCTCGCCTACATAAGCTTTGGTACGACGTAAAATCCATGCCACGTTATTTGCTGCCGATTCCGAGCCAAGAGAAGCTATTTGAGCGTATCGCACTAGTGCCCCCCATGGATTGCGATGAATAATAACCTCCTCGATCGCGTTGTCTTCTTCTCTGGACCAGTGAAAGCGCTCTTCGATGAAGGTGTGAAACAACTCCGCAGCTTTGGTCACGTTGCGCTCCGTCGCGTGCCCAGTCGCGTACGCCAGCCCGAGCTCGTACGGCGCGCGCCAATGCCCCAATTCGCTCGCCTTGGTCATGATCTCCAACGCCCGCGTGATGTTTGCCTCGACAACGCCTTCATACCCTGTGGCGTACATTTGCGCGAGATTAAAGTACCCATCGGCGTCTTCGCGCTTCGCTGCCTCCTGAAAGTAGTAAAACGCTTGCGACAAATTTTGGTCGCCCCCTAATCCTTGAAAGTGCAGCACCCCCATGCCGTTATACGCCGGCGCGATCCCTCCTATCGCGATCGCCTTGGCAAATTCCTCTCTCGCCCGCGTGTGATTCTTCTCCGTCCCCAAGCCTTGCATGTGAAGAAACCCCAAGTTGTAGTGAGCCTCGGGCATGTGCGCCCCGTTCGCCGCTCGCTCGAAATGCCTCATCGCCGCTCTCTCGTCTCGCGCTATACCGCGGTCGCCCACGAGCGCTCGATATCCTAAAAGCGCATTCGCCGTGTCGTCCCCGCGATTCGCCGCATCGATCTCCATCTCCAACTGCGCCGGCGCTTTATTCGCCACGCTCTCCGCTCGCCACGTCGCGTCGCGCTCCTTATCCCTCAACCACTCCCCTCCGCTGCTCGAATCGATCTCATACGTCGTCGGTCCTCGTTCTAAACCAATCTTTGCCACGTCTCTGAACACTTCCAACGCGCGCTCTTCGTCTTTCACGTACCCATCGAAGCCCTTAAACAAGCGCCACGCCAAGGCGACTCGCGCCCAGTCGTCTCCCATCATCGCCGCCCGTTCTATCGCGATCGCCGGCCAGTGCTCGCCGCCATCCATCACTGAAGCGAACATGTCTTCGCCCTCGCTCCCGACCGTCGCGCGAACGGCGGTCAAGTTGACCGCGCCGACGCGGGCGGCGCTCGCCAACGCGAATAACGCCTCGCGAGCGTCTCGATCTTCATCCTTCATCGGTTCATCGTGAACCGTGGACGACTTGAGTAACGTTTCGTACGATGGTACGCGCGATGCCGTGATGACGAGGTCCAACGTCGCATCTCGCGCCTCTCTAGACGCAGAGTTCTTGGCCAAGATGAGACGCTGGAGCGCTCGCGAGTGCTTGGGATGCGTCGAGGGAGGAGTGGGTTCATCTCCCGACGATCCTCGCGCTCGAGCGAGAGCGGAGAAGAGCAAGAGAAGAGTGATGAGTGCGATGCGCGAGGGGCGCATCGCCGGTGTTAGCGATGGGGAGTGAGGGTATTGTGGGTGAAGAGGCGGCTCACATACCCGAAAGATATGATAGTGTTTACAACGCTCGAGCGCGCGAGTTCTTTAAGAATGTGCGTCTCGTGAAGGAATGGCGGGTAGGCGGGAGTCAGAAATTATTCTTCTTCTTGAGTTTCTTGTTTAGCCGGCACGGACATGTCAGCCAAGGACGGAATTTTCATCTCAGTGGAGGACTTTTGGGCCTTTTCCATCGCGGCGGAGCCGGCGCTCAGGGCAGATGCACCCGCAGTGGATGCTAAATCGCCCGCTATGGAGGCAACCGGGGATAGCGTCTGAGATAAATCTTCGAAGAGCGCCGCGGGGGATTCGTACGACGTCACCTTGTTGTAGAGGGACCATTGAAGACCCAAGAAACCGATGAAAGCAAGCGTCTTCTCGTACTCGCTCACGGCGTAGGCGAGAGCGACAAAACCAACCAAGATCGCCGCCTTCGCGGCCGGACCAGTGGAATCAACCGTGCTCTTGATGCTCGTGCGAGCGGTGCCGACGCGCGTTTGCACGAACGTCGAACCAGCCTTGGCTAAATCGGACGTCTCTTCTCCGACAACGTCCAAGACGTTCTTGTCATACGACCCCTTGCGACGGAGCTTCAAACCTTCCGAGCGCCACGCGTTGAAATCACCGGCAACGGTGTAGCATTTGCGACCACCGCCCATAGATTGCACTTGCTTAGCGAGCGCCGCAGCCTCAGGGCCTAAAAAGTAGACTTGAGCGCCGCGCTTGGTCAACTTTTGCACGCGCTCGCCGGCGATGCGCAATTCCACCGCACGAGGATTCTCCGTGAGTCGGCGCGTGCGCTCTTCGAGTCTCGGAACTTCTACTGCAGCGCCGCGAGCACGCGCAGATTTTCTGAGATCCGGCACGCCATTCTCCTTGCGGTCTTCTTCATTGCGAGTGTCGATCAAAAATGCGCGCGAGTTCTTCTCCAGCTGTTCGTTGACAAAGAACGGCCGCTTGGAGCCATTGTAGCCGCGAAGAGAATCGAAGAATGCACTCAAGAGAGTTGGTGACAATATCAGAAGCGCCGCGATCGCGAGCGCGACGTCTTGGTCATTTTTGGCCATTTCGATCAAGCCTGCGAATTCAGACGGAAGAAAGCCTTGCACGGCATCAAGGCCCGCGACGACGGAGCTGCTCACGCCAGACAAAACGCCAGATTCGAACGCAGACAACGCGTCGTTGGCCCCCTTTAAGGATTCGTCGAACGCACCCGTGGCGTCATTGAATGCACCCGTGGCGCCACTCTTAGCGCCGCTTAACGCGCTCGTCGCGCTACTGAGCGCATTCGTTGCTCCGCTGAAATCAAACTCTGGTGCATCAACTTTGGGCAAGTCAAACTTTGGCACGGTCACGTTTGGCATGTCAAACTTTGGCACGACGACGTTTGGCATGTCAAACTTCGGAACGTCCGGCATCTTCATTTCCGGAATTTCCGGCATGTCAAACTTCGGCACGTCCGGCATCTTCATTTCCGGGATTTCCGGCATGTCAAACTTTGGCACGTCCGGCATCTTCATTTCTGGCATTTCCGGCATTTCAAACTTCGGCACGTCTGGCATCTTCAACTCCGGCATTTCTGGCGTTTCAAACTTCGGCACGTCTGGCATCTTCAACTCCGGCATTACTGGCGTTTTCAACTCTGGAGCCGCCGGAGCTGGCGCTCGCGCCACCGGAGCCGTGACCGCGGGCATCTCAGGCATCTCAGGCATCTTCATCTCAGGCATCTCAGGCATTTTCATCTCAGGCATCTCAGGCATCTTCATCTCAGGCATCTCAGGCATCTTAAAGCGATCCATCGTCGGCGCCTTAAACGCCGGCAATTTCAACTCCGGCATGTCAATCTTCGGCATTTCAATCTTCGCGAATGACTCCCCGATCGCACTTTCCCCGCCCTTCGACGCGCTCGCCTCCACCACACTCGATCTCTCCGGCGTCTTCATCATCTCCCCCCAATCGATCCCGAGCAAATCTTCCGCTTTACTTTCATTCCCAAACGCGACGACGCTCGCCGCCCCCGCCCGCGCGACGACCGCCGCCGCGAACGTCCTCATCTCTTCCCTTTCCCCGCTCGCGCGTCCATCGCTCGCTTTTGACGTGATTTCTTCAAATCTTTCCAATTCCTCCGTCGACTTTTGCGCGTCCTTCGTTTCATTCGTTCTCAACGCCCGACGCGAGACGTGATGACGACGATGACGTCGCCCGATCGCGGTCGCCCGTCGCTCAGCGCGTCGTCCGTCGAACGACGACGCGCATCGCGCGCGCGCGCAGACGACTGATGAGGACATAACAGAAACGCTCGCTCGTGAGATGTCGAGCGAGGGCGATCGAAACGCTCGACGAGCGTCGACGTGTGCGCGATCGCGATCGAGCGATCGAGCGATCGAGCGAGCTATCCAGACGACGACGAGATCGCGTGAAATCATGGACATCGACATGGATGAAGTATACGTATCTTTTACGTACTCGAGACCGACATATGCCCAATGGACCGTCATCGCGCGCGCGAGCGACTCGAGCGAGGCGTCGATTTCAAAGACTGGTGGTCGCCAATACGGTCAACATGGACATACACCGAGAGTGAATACGCCGATCATTGTTGTCGCGTTTCGACGCGCGCGATGCGCGCGCGCGATCGACGTCGCGGTCGCCGTCGTCGACGATTCCCTCAGTCGCGTTCGCTCCGTCGACAGTCGTCCGAGGCGTCGTCTGTGGACGGTTTTGTGCGCGCGCACACCCATGCTCGACGCGCGCGGTCGTCGTCGTAGGCGTCATCGACGACGTCGCAACCCATGGGCGCTGGCGACGATCGCGGCGTGCATTCCAAACGTCATCATCGCATCGACGACGGGCGCGAACGACGACGGGCGACGGTTGATTGAGTATCGTACGTCTCGCGATGGGTGAATTATTTTTTTTTTGATTTTATTTTTTGTTTCCTAAGCGTCGATCGATCGATCGACACAGCGCGATTCGCATGGGTGTGACGCGCGTGGACGTTGGTGAATGAGCCAACGCGCGCGGCGCGCGAGGACTGACGCGCGCGTCGTAGACGATAAAGGATTGGTGACGATCGACGTCGGGAGGAGTGAAGTTTTGATCGAGGGCACGAGCGAGCGAGCGCGCGGGGTGGTGGTGCGAGGATACTCGAGGAATGCGGTCAGGCGCGCGTTCGACGCGACGACGGTGAGCGACGAGCGACGCGAAGCGAACGAAAGCGAACGAAAGCGAAGCGCTTTGAGGGTGATATATACGCGACAGCGAGATTGACGGTGATTTCGGGGGTGAACGTAGGTCACCGTGGTCGATCGTGGGGGGTTCGTGAGCGCGAATTGCGCGCTGTATCACTCGTGGAGAGCGCCGGTGTTTAACGCGACGACGAACGCGACGAGCGTCGAGTGGAGACACGCGAAGATGACGGCGGAACGCGAGCGAGATGAGAGCGCGGCGGGGGTCACCAGCGCCCCGGGGTCGACGATTCGGGTGGTGATTGGACCGTACGAGAAAGAGTACGTGATCTCACCGAGATGTCGCGCGCGATCGAGCTCGATCAAGTACGCGGTGCGAGCGACGAGCGCGTTTCAGCAAAAGTTGGTCGCGCGGCTCGTCGTCGGTGTGATTTTATTAGTCATCGCCCCAACGGTGGCGAGTTCAGTGACGTGCTTCTACACCATAGCGATGACGTTGTCGACGTTTGCCCTGGCGCTCATCGTGCTGCACCGAATTTCGCGCGCTATTCCCGGTGGGCGCATGGTCAAGCGCACGACTGCAATCGGTGGATTGGTGACGTACTACCTCGTTCCAACCGAACATTGGAACAAAGTGATGGACATGTACCTCTCGGCGTCGATAAAACCCATCAAAATGATCATTCGTCTGATTCAGCAGCGATATGCCAATTTGAGTTTAGAATCAGTGTTAGCAGAAGACCCTTGGGCGCTGTACGGAGCGCTCGCGGGCATCGGGTTGCTCCTCCTCGGCGCCGCCGTCGGTCGATGGCTCGTAAAATCATTCATTATCGACGCTGTCACCGGAGGCGTGGCGTCTAGCGTGCGTGGTTTTGTCACGATGTTCATCCGCATCGTCGGCTGTGCGCTCGTGCAGTTTTCTTCGCGAGACGTGCCGATTGGCACGGCGCTCGCATGCGTCGCTGCGACGTATTGCTTGTACGCGCCAGTGGCGCGCACGACGGATCGCGTCATTCACGCCGCTGGAAATTTAGTTCGTAGTCGAGGCCAAGCGCATGCCGACGTCAATGAGGATGAAAGCGACGACGATTTTGTGCGCGAGCGCGATTGGGCGTCGCATTCCGACGCGTCTGACGATGGAGACGGCCCGTGGCGAGGCGCGTTTGGCGCTCGTCGCCGGAAACCGCTTCCCGAATCCCTCGATCCCGAACCTCGAACGCCGCCGAAACCTTTGCTCTTCGACGATTCTGGCAAAACGACTCCAATTCATCGCGAAGGCTTGATTCGCCGCGCGTTTGCATCGAGCAAAACACAGGCTCCATCGCCGCCGCCGCCAGCAAGACCACCCATCGGCGCCGCAGCAGCCGCGTACGGCCGATTCCTCTCTCAAGGCGAACACCACTCCGTCGGCGCGCTTAAAACCGCGAACGAGATGGATCACCTCACGAAATCACCCGAATTCGCGGCTTGGCTCGCGAAAAATGCCCATAGAATCCGCCTTACGCGGGCCGATTAAATCACTGTTAGCGTTCTTTTCTCTTCTGAATGTTCTCGAAGCCGCCACCGCCGCGACCTCAACTCCTCATTCCATCGCGCGCGCCCTCGGCGAACGTCGCACCCGCTCGAGGAATGGCGCGAGAACCTGTTTCTCCGTCCTCGCGCGCGTGCGCGCTCGCGTCGTCCTCCGTAGCCCGCGCCGACGTGACGTTTGGCGCTCGACGCTCGGAAACCTACCGCGACGTCGCGAACGACGCCATGAAACTCAAGCTCGCGGTGAAGATCCGAGATGAATACGCCGCAGTGAAAACGTTCGCGAAAGAAGAAAGCGCAAAGATGAATGCTGGAGCGGCGAACGCGCGACCGAGCGCGATGAAAGGCGATGAAGCAGATGAATTCATGGCTGATCCGCGAATGCGAGAGGCGTCGACGCGAGACGCGGAAAAGAAACGAAAGAAACCGAGCGATGTCGCAGCGTTGATCGATGCCATCGATGAAGAGGATGATGTCGACGGTATCAGCGCGAGTGTCGGTCCATTGGCGTTAGCGTCCAAGGCAAAGCCATCGAACGCGCTGGCGATGTTCAAGGGCGAGGACGCCGCGGCGAATTTACCGTTGAGCATCTTTGGGAGACACGCCAACGCGGAAACGGGAGCGAACATCGCACGTAAGCTATCGAGTCAGTGGCCCGTGCCCGAATGGCGCGCGCCTTGGAAGCTTTATCGCGTGATTAGTGGGCATCAAGGGTGGGTGCGTTCGGTGGCGCTGGACCCCGGGAACGAGTGGTTCGTCACTGGGAGCGCTGATCGCACGATCAAAGTGTGGGATCTCGCCAGTGGGGCGCTAAAGCTGACTCTCACTGGGCACATCGAGCAAGTCACGGGACTGTGCGTGAGCGCGCGGCATCCTTACATGTTTAGCTGCGGTTTGGACAAGAAGGTAAAGTGCTGGGATTTAGAGTACAACAAGGTGATTCGTAACTACCATGGGCACTTGTCGGGGGTTTATTCCATCGCTTTGCACCCTTCGCTTGACATTCTAATGACGGGTGGGCGCGACAGCGCGTGTCGCGTGTGGGACATGCGCACGAAGCAGCAAGTGTTTTGTCTGACCGGACATGACAACACCGTGGGTTCGATTTTGACGCAAGATGAAAATCCCCAACTCATCACGGGCTCGTACGATGGGACGATTCGTTTGTGGGATTTAGCGAAGGCGAGGACGGTACAAACGCTGACGTATCACAAGAAAGGCGTGCGCGCGATGGCGATGCACAAGAAGGAGTATGCGTTTGTTTCAGCGTCGGCGGACGCTATTAAAAAGTTTACGTGCCACGGCGATTTCATGCACAATATGCTCACGCCGCAAAAGGCGATCGTGAACACGCTGTCCATGAACGACGAAGACGTGTTGGTCAGTGGTGGTGACGACGGGAGCTTGTACTTTTGGGATTACAAGTCTGGCCACTGCTTCCAAAAGCAAAAGGCGCTGGTGCAACCCGGGTCGCTTGAAGCCGAGTGTGGAATTTATGCCTCGACTTTTGACGTCACCGGTTCGCGTTTGATCACGTGCGAGGCGGATAAGACAATCAAAATGTGGAAGGAAGATGCCGATGCGACTCCTGATTCTCATCCAATCCTGCCGTTTGCTCCGCCAAAAAATCTTCGACAGGGCATCGGGGCATGTTAATTCAAAAAAAAAGAATCGCGCAACAATGATAGATAGATATTACAAATTGTGAACATAACCGTTATTTTATAGCTCATCGCGCTCACTTGCTGGCATTTTCCCCTCTTTGATCAACTTCTCTTTGTGCGCCTTGAACATTTGAACCGTGTCGTAATTCGCTCGAAGCAATTTCGCGAGCTGCTCAACGTTGACGCCGCGCTTATTCTTGATAAAAATATCTCCGCCCGCCTCCATCAACCCCCACGCGGCGTGCGCGTGATCGCCCCGTATCGCTTTATGCAGAGGTGTCTCCCCATCCGCGTCCTGCGCGTTAACATCCGCCCCGGCCGCAATCAGCACTTTGCACATGTGGAACGAAGACCGGTGCGCCGCTTCGTGCAACGGCGTCGTCTGATTCCCCATCGATCGTCTCGCGTTGGGATCCACGCCCTCAATCTCCAAAAGCGCTTCGACGTACCCGACGCATCGCTCTTTCCACCCTCGGGCGGCGATGTGAATCGGTTGGTACCCGTGTTCATTCTCCTCCGTCGCGTTCGCCTTTCCGAGCTCGACCAACACCTTGAGCGTCGGCGTCGATCCCCGCACGCCGCACGATCCTGCGTTGAAATGTATCGCCTTGCCTCCGAACAACACCGCTTCGGTGTTTGCTCCGAGTTCGATCACCGTTTTCACGTACGTATCGTTCCCGACCATGATCGCGTGTTTCAACGCCGTGAGCCCGCTCGGGTGCAGCGGGGCGTTGATGTCGTGGTGCTCGGGAAACTTTTCAAATTGCGCGCGTAACTCTCGGTGGTCGCCTTTGGAGCTGAGGTGCAACAAGTTTGCTGGTTTCTCTGATTCATCTCGCGCGGGTTCGGGGCGTTCGATCGCGTCCTCGCTCGAGTGGTCGGCGTCGGCGTCTTGACCACCCAAACCGTACGTTCGCCTGAGCTCGTGGTACAAGGTTGAGCGACCGTACCCGGTGGCCAACGCGAGTTTCGGGAGCGCCAGAACAAAGACGAGAAAGAGAACAGAGGCGCTGGGAAACTTGAAGCGCGCGATGAGCGTCATCGCGAATAGACGAGCGTCGTGAAATGATGGGTGCCAAACGCCGTCTTCGCGGCGTCGAAGGACGCTCGTCGTCGAAGGACGACGACGGTGGGCGCGGGTCGTTTCGCGAACGAGGTGCGCACGGAGAGATAACACGAATAAACTAAGAACGAGCTAATTTATATTAAACCGTCAAGCACGCGAGCTAGGGCATGCGTTGGCACGGATTAATAAATGTCAAGGAGGCGAAATCGACGCTCGACGCCGGCGCTTCGCGGTCACGCCGCCGACGACGAGACGAACGACTGCAACGCCACGCGACCGCACTTTTTATACGCATCGACCGCCGCACGACACGCGGTGACATTACGCGAATGTTCGCTGTAACACGCGCGAACTTCGGATGCCTCCGCCGAACACGGCGTCGTCGCCGCGCCCTCGTACGCGCGCGACTCCGTCGATTCCACTTCGGCGACGTACGCGTTCAACGCCTCAATATCTCGCTTTTCGTGCTTCAACAGCGCATCACCCACGCGCACGCTTTCCCGCATGACGATATCCATCTCTGGATGTCTCTCACGCACGACAGCAACTCCCCGATTGTCGAACACCCTCGCGCTCGGCGCCGGCGGCAACGCATCCGACGGCGCGAACACGCCCGTTCGCGCTTCGCCGCCGCTCATCCCTCGTCTATATCCTCGTCCATCACCCAATCGCGCACTCGACAGCGATGACGACGACGACGACGTAAACGACGATGATGATTCTTTTCCCTCTCGTTCATCGTCGTGAACGCCCTCTCGTCTCGATTTCGAGCGCGCGAGCTCGCGCACCAAGTTCGCCGTGATCTACATCCGTCAACGTCGCGCCTCGTGTCAGTACGAATCATCATCTCAACGTCGTCGTCATCGCATTCTTCATCATTCCATTCATTCACTTAATCATCATCCTCATCCCGATCGTCGTCATCCATCTTTTGATCGATCGTTCATCTTCGATCTTTTGATCGATCATCATCATCGTCATCATCATCATCGCCACACTTCTTGACATCGACGCATCACGACGCACGCACGTTAATTTTCACCATGTCATCATTCACCGCGTTCGCCGTCGTCGTCCCTCCGTGCTTCGACGTCGACGCGTTCACCCCCATGACGAGCGCAGGGCGAACGAATGACGCCGATGGTCGTGGTGTGCGGCGTGTGATAAAACGGACGTCGTGTGGTTGGTCGGTCGGTCACGTCTGGTCACGTCTCGTCACGTCTGGTCACGTCTGGTCACGTCTGGTCGGTCGGTCACATCTCCTCTGGTCTGGTCGGTCGGTCACGTCTCCTCTGGTCGGTCGGTCGGTCACATCTGGTCGGTCGGTCGGTCACATCTAGTTCGGTCGGTCGGACACGTCTGCTCGCACGCGTCCGCGCGATATCCACCTCTATCATCATTCATCATCACCACTTCGAGTGAGTGTTCCCGCAAAGTGCGTCCACGCGCGCGCGCGCGCGCCATCGAGAGAATTCCCTTTAGACGCCACTATTGATATATCATCTCTAGACGACGCCGTGGAAGTGTCGCACGCGTCCGTCGGTGTTCATTCGTCGTTCGTCGAGCGCGTCGTTCGCGTCGACCGCGGCCATCTTTAAATCCAACGCGCTCGTGGTGATGAACACAAAGACGTAGGGCGAGCGGACGATGACAACCATCGCTCTTGGGTTACATCGATGGTCATCGTCACCACCACCGTCGTCGTTAGGCGTCAGGAGATTGGATGGGTCCTCGAAGCGCGAGCGAGCGACGCGAGCGCGAGCGACGCGCGTCGGCGATGAACGACGAATGGACGTGAATGAGGACGAAGAGGACGAAGGAGATGACGAAGGAGGTGACGAAGATGGTGATGACGGGCGAACGAACGCGACAGAGGAGGCGTATCGAAGGGTGATCGCGGAGAGACGGGAGATGATGTTCGCGTCAAAGGCGAGCTCGAGTCGAGGCGGGAACGCGAAGGCGATAGTGCGAGAGCGCGTGAGTTTGACGTCGCGCAAAGATCGGAGTGATGATGGCGAACGGGTCGAAGTGAATGCGCGTTCGACGATCGTGGACGAGGACGATGGGGAAGAGGCGAAGAGACGAGAGCGCGTTCGAGCGGAGTTGACGGAGCCGAGAGCGAGGACGAGGAAGAAACAATTGGCCACGCGTCGACGGAGGAGCGCGCGCGATGACGATGATGAGGATGATTTAAGAGACTTCTTCGGTGACGACGCGGAAGAGCGCAAGGAGACGGAGTTGGTTTGGGTGCTCGAACGACGAGGCGAAGGTTGGGGAGAAGAAATTTTACCGACGATCAAAGCGGAGAGACGGCTCGTGGAGCAAGCGCCTTTGAAAGCGTTGAGCGCTGGCGAAGCCATTTTGGTGGAACGCTTTAATTTATCCGAGGACGATGCCGTGGCGGTGCTGAGCGCGGCGGCGGCGTGGCGAGTGACGAAGAAGGGACGCGCGCTCGTGGATAAGCGTAGGTTGCGCCTGGCGCAGGAAAACGTCGGGCCGTGTACGGCGGCCATGATTGAAGCCGGCGCGACGGATGCTGACGTGGCAAAAATCGTTGTTGAAATTCCACAAGTGCTCGCCGTGATTCCTGGCGCGAGTAAGTGGAATTCTTGCTTCATTGAGTACGTCGTGCGTACGAACGCGCAGGCCGGCGGTGCCAAAGGCGAGATCCGCTTGAAGGCCCGCCTCACCGGTCGTCCTCGACTTAAATCCGCCGATCCGATCAGAGAGTGGGTGTTTGAACAACGCGAACGTCGCGCGACGGGTGAACTGTCTCAGGAGCAGAATTATCTCCTCGACGTAGCCGGATTTGATAAGGGCGTGTACGTGACGGTGCTTCAACAAAAACTCAAAGCCACGTGGGAAACATCGTTTGACGAACTCGTGGAGTTCCAAATCGAAACCGGACACATCAATCCACAGGAAGAGCGTGTTAACGGTGGCCTGGGTGCATGGCTCGAGAAACAGAGAGAAGCGTATCGCCAAGGGATGTTGGACAAGACAAGAGAGGAGCGTTTGCGCCGACTCGGTATTGCTTTTGACAACATGGAAATCGTCCCCAAACGCATAACAAGTATTAGAGACGTCACCGTTGAACCGGTGGAATTGAAAATGCCGACTACGTCATTTGCGGAAACAGCGATCGAGCTTCGAGAATTTCTCGATGAAGCGGGCGACGCGGCCGAACCAGAAATAAGCTCGCCGCTCGGTGTATGGCTGATGCGCGTGCGCAAACAAGCACGCGACGATAAGCTTACCCAGCAAGAAAAAGACATTCTTCGCGTGCACAATATTGACTCGACATATGTACCGGAGAGCTGGATAGCGATGCTGAACATGTACGCCAACTTGCGCGCCCGACGTTCGAGCTACCTCGGTGTCGACATTGACCGTGTCAAAACTTGGCAACGCGAACAGCTCGATTCAGTCAAAAAGAACGACGGCTCGCTCTCTGAAGTTCAAATGTCACGTTTGCGCCACGTGGGGATGATAGGAAGTATATCCGGCTTCGCCGCTTCTGCGATTAATCGCGACAAGATGGAGATCGAACTCCGGCGTCAAGAATGGGCTGAGCGCGTCGCAGTAAGAAAAGCGAAGCTCGCGTCCTTTGACGAACAAGAACAAGAATAGATATAGAATTATTGTATGATATAGCGCAGATCAAATTGACAACGAAACTAAGTCCTAAATCGCTGGCGTCCCCTATGCCGTTCCAATCTGCCGCTCGTACTTTGAAAATGTTGGATGCTGTCCGAGTTGATTCGCCGATTTCAAAGCAAATACTTTCCATGTCTCGCCAAGGCACCAGCCCCCGATGAACACCGCCAAGAACTGTAGCACCCAAAACCCGTACACTATCAGTGCGCAGGACATGATTGTAGAAACCACGATGACGGTGATCGCCGCGGCATCTATCGGCACCTTGCAGCACGCCAACGCGGCAACGAGCACTCTCGACGAATCTAAAGGATACGCTGGTAGCAGCAAGTTGAACGCGAACAAGTAGACTTGTATCCAACATCCCTCGAGACACAGTGCGGCCCAAAAGTCACCGCGCTGAGAAGCCGTGAGATCCATCGACCCGCTCGAAAGCTTGAGGAAAAGAAGCCACAACGCAAACATCGGCACGTGCGTCAGCGGTCCGGCGATGGCAACAAACATGTCACCCATCGCGCTCGCGTCGTCCGTGGCGATGAACGCCAACCCACCTAATGGCCAAAGCAAGATGTGAGACACCGATCCACCGACGAGTCGCGCCGCGGCGCAGTGCCCAAGCTCGTGCACAAGAACAGTGAAGAACAAAACAACGCTGGTCGCCAGACTTAGAGCCAAGTACCACCACCCGAAGCACGCGTTGATCACGGCGACTAAGATGATGTACATCACGAGCAAAGGACTGATGCGAACATCGATACCAAATATGGTGAAGAAAGGAATGCTTCGCGTGTACCAGGGTTCGGAGTGTTCGCGGTGGATTTCTTGCACGACGACTACGGTATGCGCTCGCGGTAGCGGCCGCGTGTTGGATTCAACGCGAGCGTCCGATCGCGGAACATTGAAATTTAACGGTTGTTTGTCCTGTACTCGAGACATATCGAGTGCGAGGACGCTTCGAGGTGCCGCGAGACTCGGACGCGGTGGATTGTGATGCGCGACGCGACGGGTGGCTCTTTTTGTGGACAGATTGCAAAATAAATCATGACGCTAAAACGGACACGCCTTGGGAAGCTTCGTCTTGGCATTGCGGCCATTCATGTCGAATTTTTTGTTCCCCGAACCGCTTTGCACCATGAGCTCGCCCTGATATTTGCGTAACGCTCGCTGGGCGCGACGGTGCACAAGAGAAATTTGGGACGGAAGCGTTGGATAATCGCGACGGGTAATTCCACCGCCCGCACCGCGACGCACGCCTTCAGTGGTGACTGGAACGCCGATGTGTTTCGCGTTCGCCTTGACGGAATCGCGGTTGTCGAAAGGTCGATGGTTTTGTTTGTAGTAGCGTCGCAAGTCGCGCGGACCGATGCGCTTCACTTTGCCATCGCCTCCGATGATGATCAATTCATACCCGTTGTCCGCCAATCGAACCGGTCCGCTGGTCAACTCCTCCATTGAAAATGCCTGGGTATTGTCCTCCATTTCTTCATCGCTACTTTCCGCTTCAGCCGCTGCGCGTTCGATGTTGCGCAAAGCCTCGGTGGCTTCATCATTCTCCATCTCTTCCCACTCTCCTTCGTATTCTTCCGCATCGTCGTCGTCATCGACTTCGCCTTGTCGTCGCGATATTTCATCCAATAATTCCTCCGGGACTTCTTCTCCTCGGGCGATGTACGCGTCAACCTTGTCGAGCGTCTCTTTATGCGCCTCGGCCCACTTCTCGAACCGCTGCGCTCGCAGCACGCTCCTCGGTAACTCATCCTTGCGCTTCAAGTGCCCGGTCCCGGATTTCGCTGTCCCACCCTCCGATCGTTTTTTCGTCGCTTGCTCTTGAGCTTTCGCTTGCGCGATGACGCGTTCGAATAAATCTTTGCCGACGACGGGTAACCCACCCACGTTTCGCTTCAGGTTGTACCGATGCCAATCCGACTTGTAATGCATCTTCAACGCCTCCATATCGTCAAAAACCACGCCCTGTCGCGACAAGCCGTACGTATAAATCATCAGTCATCGTTTAACGTCGTCTCCGTCGACGCCGCGCGCCTTGATCGATGCGAAACCACTCGTAGCACCTCCTTCCGTAGGGCCACGTCCTCGCGCGCGTTCGCGCCTCCTCCTCCGCCACCGCACTCGTTCGCGCGTCACCATCTCTCACGCACTGGAGCGGTGTGACACGTTAATCCAGACATCGTCCGCACTCGCGCGCGTCTCTCGCCGTCGCGATCGCGTCGGCGTGCGTCCACGTGTGCGCGAGCACGCGTCACTTCGCGCGACGGCACCGCGATGGGCGCGTCGGACGTGTGTGACGTCCGACGCGAGGTTGCGTCGTTTTCGGACGTATGGGCGCGTTAGACGTGTTTGACGCCCATGAGAGATTGATGGTGGTTGTCTCTCGACACGCGCGTGTTCGTTTGAGGGCGTCGTATTCGGACGTATGGGCGCGTTGGACGTGTTTGACGTCCATGAGAGGTTGATGGTGGTTGTCTCTCGACAGGCGACGCGCGACGGCGATGACGCCGCGGCGGGGAACGCGCGCGCGGCGTCCGTCAGAAAGCTGCGCGTCGATCGATCGCGCGAAACACATCGGTGGACGTCGACGGGAGCGATCGCACGCGGTCGTCGTCGCGCCGCTCACTCGCGCTCGATGGGGAAGAAGCAAAAAAATGCCGTCGGGGCGACCGCCTCGAAAGGCGGCGGCGCATCGCCATCGAAACCAAAACACTCGCTCTCCGTGGTGGGGCGAACGAATGGAAGCAAGAACACGCACGAAAGAAGCGCGGCGACGGTTCGACGATTACAAATGTATAAACAACGACCGATACGAGACGCAAAAGGGAAATTATTGAAACAAGATTTACAAAGCAAAACGCTGCCGAGCACGAGGATAGCGCCGGACCGACGCTGGTTCGGGAATACGAGAGTGATTGGGCAGAAACAGTTGGAGGAGTTCAGAGAAGAAATGGCGACGAAATCAAAAGATGGATACACGGTGTTGATTAAGCAGAAGAAATTGCCGCTTTCGCTGTTGAAGGATCCGGAACGAGGACGAACGCGAAGGGTGAATTTGTTGGGACAGACGTCGTTCGCGGATACTTTTGGGCAAAATAAGCGGCGGAAGAAGCCCAAATTAGCGTTGGATGATTTAGACGCTCTCGCTTCGAACGCAGAAAAGATGGGGGAAGTGTATACGGAGGGTGTAGAGACGGGGATTATCACAGACCGCGACTTGATGGTCGAGGACGACGGCGTGCGTCGCGAAGCCCGGGCGGGGATGTTTGAGAAGGGTCAATCGAAGCGCATCTGGGGCGAACTTTACAAGGTCGTCGACTCTTCTGATGTCATCATCCAAGTCATAGACGTTCGCGACCCGATGGGGACGCGATGTCATCACTTGGAACAGCACTTGAAGAAGGATGCGATGAAGCGCCACAAACACATGATTTTATTGCTGAACAAGGTGGACTTGGTCCCAGCTTGGGTCACTAAGCGCTGGTTACACACGCTCTCCCGAGAGTTCCCTACGATTGCGTTCCACGCTTCCGAGACTAATCCTTTCGGTAAAGGCGCGTTGCTTTCCTTGCTTCGACAGTTTAGCCGTTTACGCATGGATAAGCAAAATATCTCCATCGGCTTTGTGGGATACCCAAACGTTGGGAAATCGTCTGTCATCAACGCTTTGCGGTCGAAGCGCGTGTGTATTACCGCGCCCATTCCCGGCGAGACCAAGGTCTGGCAGTACGTCAACCTGACGAAGAGAATCTTCTTGATTGATTCCCCGGGCATCGTTTATCATGACACTGAAGACACGGACACGGATTCCGTGCTCAAGGGCGTGACGCGCATCTCAAACCTCGATGACGCGCAAGAACACATCCCGGACGTTGTCGCACGCGTGAAGGCGGAGTATTTGCGTCGAGCATACAAGGTTTCAAGCTGGACTGATCCGAATGACTTTTTGCGTCAAGTCGCGCGCATAAATGGCAAATTGCTCAAGGGTGGTGAAGAAGACGTCAACGCTGTTGCCAAGGTGATTTTGCAGGACTGGCAACGCGGTCGAATTCCTTGGTTTGCACCTCCTCCGTCTTTGCCCGACGGACCGTCACGAACTACGGTGAATGTGCTCGAAAACGCTTCGAAGGTGGAAAAGGAGGCAGCGCAAGGATTCGCCGCCGTCGCGGCTGAGGTGACGATGCGACAAGTGCATCGACGCATGCCGCAAGCGCATGGTTTGTTCGACGAAGAAGACGCGCATGATCACGAATATGCGACTGACGACGAAGAAGAACTTGCTTCCGATCCGGACGAGAATGAAGAAGACGAAGACGACGAAGAGGAAAAGGACGATAAAGGCAAGTCAACCAAGCGCAAGCGCGATGATTTATCTGAACAAGAGTTGAACGACGAAGACGAAGACGAAGACGAAGACGACAGAGTTCAAGCGAACGACGAAGACTCCGAGAGCGAAGATGTTGACATTGACGACGAAAACAATGCTGTCGACGAGGAGACGCTCAGGAAATTCGCTTCCGACGACGAAGACAAAGTTGAGGCGAAGGATGATAGCGATAGCGACAGCGATGGGTACGGTCCGGGCGGTTTATCTTTTGACCAAGTGCTCGCGGAAATCAAGGGCGATATTAAAGAAAAGCCATCGGGAGTGGGAAAAACGGTCAAGAAGCGCGAGAAAATGCGCGGAGAAACTTACGGAGTAGCGAAATCGACAGGTAAAACGCATAAAGGTACGGTTTCCTTTGTAGCGAAAGCCAAGGAATCAGATGGTAAACGCGACCGATCAAGAGGCGCTCGTAGGCCGACGCAAGAGAAGAGATCCAAGATGGTAGACATCTAATGTTGTAATTTGATATAATCTTGCTTGCGTTTCAACGTGCGTGCTACTAGAGAATCACTAAATTATACGGTGGCCCGAATTCGTCGCGCGACCAGTATTGGTGTCGCACGAGTTTGATCTCGATACGAAACAGCCACGCGAAGGCGAAGCGCTCGTTCGCGCGATCATCGGGGCTGTTGCGCTTCAGCCGCATCGCCGATGAGCGGCAACTTGATTGTTTTCCCACGCGCCGACTGCACGGCGCCGACGGTGCACGAAAGGTACGTGAACATAAACACCGTGTTGAAGAAGATAATCTCAGCTTGTAAGCCAACTCCACCGGTGGGTCCGCTGCCGTCGATCCCTTGAAAAGTGCGTGTGAGTAAATCCGGAACAATGAGCAAAACATCCAACAAAACCGCTTGCTGCGCGTTGAAGCGCACGAAACGCTTCATGTTTTGATTTTGCACCACGCCCAAGTACGTGCCAAAGAACACGATGACTTGCAAAAATCCGAGCGATCCCCAGAGTTGAATGAAGGGTGCGATCGGGAGAAGCGCCAAACTCAGCGCCGGGGCTTGCATGAACAAAAACTTGGAATATTTCAACCCATCGAGGAGCGGCAGCATGTACACCAACGCCGCGATGGCGCGTTCTGAAAAATCATACTCCTCTTCTTCCTCCTTCCCTCGACGAACAGGAGACGCGTTGGATTTTTCCCGTCGTATTCTCGCCTGTGCCGCGGCTAAGTCTTCGGCGATCGTCTTTGCTTCAGCTTTCGCTCGCGCGTCCAACGCCGGTTTCGAAGACGCCGGTTTATCCTCACCCTTTTGTTTCTCCGCACTCTCCTTCATCGGTGCCGCGCCGAAATCCCCGAGAAGCTTGTCCAAATTACTCATCGTATCGTCCATCTTCTTTCCATCATTTCGCGCGTTCCCATCGTCGGTCTCCATCGCGCGCGTCACCGGGGCGAATCTCTCGCCGCGTTCGCGCCCGCGCGCCCGCGCGTCGCGTCTCCCCTCAAAAACCGTCGGTTTCGCGCGCGCGCGCGCGCCCACGCGCGCCCTCGTCGCGCGCATCGCGCGTTGTATTAACGACGTTGGTGAACCCATGGCGTTCGTGCGCGAACGAAACGTCCGCAGAGGTCGAAAGTGACGATTAAAGTTTGCTCAAAACGACGTCATCGATCGATGCGATTACAATCCTTGCTGGGCCAAATAATCGCCAAACTGCTCGACGTGTGCGCTCACTTGTCGAGTCTCTAAATTGTTCCCATGAATTCCAATCACGAACGCAGTCTTCGTCTTCTTGATCACGACCCCGTATTCCGAACCGCGTTTGCCGCGTACGACGCCGAAATCATCGCCTCCGCTCAGAAACACGTACCGCGTGCCGCCGACGACGACGCCCTCGCTCGCTCGCCCCACTGGGTCCGCGAACAACGCCCGCACGTTCGCTGCCTCCTCGGCATTAAACCCTGGAAACAACTCGCTTTGTCCCCAAATATTCCCCACGTGATCCGTTATCGCGCACGCCGCGAGCGCCCCCGACGCTTCGCCTTCGCCCGCGCTCACCGCGCGCAACGAATCAATCATCGCCTGTTTACCCCGAATCACATCCCATTCGCCCAAAGGCGAGTGTTCTCATCGTCAGTCGATATCATTTCATTCTCTTCTCTTTGCTTCGCGCGCGCGATCGATCGTTCGATCGTTCGATCGTTCGTTCGTTCGTTCGTTCGTCGCACGCACGCACATCCCACGACATCGTCGACGTCGTCGCGCGTCGTCGAGTGACGCATCGTGACTCGCGAAATAATGACTCGCGAGTCAAAGGTCGAGTCTCTGAGGTGTGACTCGAGACGAGTGACTCGACCGACCGACCGACCACATCGAATGACCGACCGACCGTGTCCGTGTCCGTGTCGCGTCGTCGACTCCCTCGTGTGCGTCGAATGACGGATTGTGACTCGAGACCCAGTGAGTCGAACGTCCCTCGTCGTCGACCGTCGTCGAAGAGAGAATAATAATCGTCGAACGTCGGTCGACGCCATCGAACGACGGGGGAAACGACGTTGGCGACTCTCGACGTCACGCTTTGTCGTCGACAGGCGTCGACAGGCGTCGTTTCGTCGCGAACGTCGTGGAATGTCACACGCGAGCGCACCTTCGGTGGTCACCAGTCTCGCGCGCATCGCGTTCGGCGTCGCGTCTTGGGAAGCGATGTTTCAGATCGCGCGATTGGCGCTCAGACGATTACCGGAGAGAGATGAGAAAGAACGAACGTATAAACGCTCGGCGGCATCGTACTACGTGTCGTTCGTCCACGCGTTTTTCTTAACCTGGGCGGGATGGACGATCGTGCGAGAATTGGAATGGAGCGCGAGCGCGGGACGGGCGAAACGGTTGTCGCTGTACGCGAACGACGACGCGTCGTTCGTGGGGTTCGTGGAGATCGTCACCATCGCGTTCTTTAGTTACGTGGTGTATGATTTGTTGCACGTGATTGAACAGTATCCAGATTTGGGAGGGATTGATATATTGGCCCATCATTTTGGGTTCTTCGCGGCGTCCTTGCTCGCGTACGCGTACGGGGCGTACCCGCTCATGTTGGGATGGTTGTGCACGTGCGAGACGAGCACGCCAGTGTTGAACGTGCGATTTTTTATCAAGTCGTGGCGAGAGATGGAGTACACGCTGCCTTATATTGATGCCATAGCGTCGGTGTGCGGAATGAAGACCCGAGGCGTCGTCGCGGGGAACTGGATGGAGTACTGGGTGTCGTCGGCGTTTTTGTGCGTCTTTGTCGCGGTGCGCGTCGTGGGGTACGGATACGCGTTGATACGCTTGACGTTAGATTTAAACTCGCACGAAGACAATTTTATGCCTTACGCCGTGCGAGCGACGTTGTACACGCTCACGTGCGCGGGGTTTTTGTTGAATTTGGTGTGGTCCTGGAAGATTTTTGGCATGGTCAAACATTTCCGGCGCAAAGTGTTGAAGGTTCGCTCGAGCGGCGACGGAGGAAAGTTGAGCGACAGCGAGGAGGAACCCGCGCCGAAGCGTAGCTAGACAAAAGAAGCATTGCACGCACATTATTGAGAGTATTGAATGTTGATATGACGATTGAGCGACTGTAACACCATTTTTATATTAAATTTGATTTACAACGCGACGCGAATGTCGACGCGACCGCGCGTTTGTTCGACCCTTGGCTATTAAATTAATAGCGGCGCATGAACCCACCTCCACCGCCTCGGCGTTCACCGCCTCTGTTCCACGGAAGCGAAGACTCGCGCGGCGCCGGCGCCGGCGCCGGCGGCGCTCGTTGGCGTTTGTCCGTCGGCTCGCGGAATTTCCCGCCCGGACCGGCGGGCTGGAAGCCGGTGGCGATGACCGTCACGGCGATTTCACCAGCGTATTTTTCATCAATGACGGAGCCAAAGATGACGTTCGCGTTGGGATCAGCCAATGACGTGACGACTTCGGACACGGCGTTGACTTCCATGAGGGTCAAATCTGGACCACCGGTGATGTTGAACACGATGCCCGACGCGCGGTCGATGGAGTGTTCGACGAGCGGCGCGCTCATCGCCGCGCGCGCGGCTTCCTCGGCGCGACCCTTGCCGCTCGCCACGCCAACACCTAACATCGCAGTACCACTGTCTTTCATAATAGTTCGCACATCGGCAAAATCGACGTTGACGAGACCCGGAATGGTAATAATATCCGAAATTCCTTGCACGCCTTGTCGCAACACGTCGTCGGCGAGCAAAAACGCCTCTTGCAACGGCGTCCCTTCCTCCACGACATCGAGCAAACGATCATTCGGAATCACGATCAGCGTATCAACATTTGCTCGCAATGCCTCGATCGCATCCGTGGCTTGCTGAATCCGTCTTCGTCCTTCAAAGGAGAACGGATATGTCACCACTCCGACGGTTAAAATCCCGCGGTCCCTCGCGAGCTTGGCGACGACGGGCGCCGAACCCGACCCCGTTCCCCCGCCCATGCCCGCGGTGATGAAAATCATGTCCGAACCGTCCACCGCGGATTGAATCGCTAATCGGCTCTCATTCGCCGCGATCTCCCCGAGCTCGGGGTTCCCCCCGGTGCCTAAACCGCGCGTCACTTGTTCGCCGATTTGCACCTTATTCTCCGCCAGCGCGTTCACGAGCGCCTGCGCGTCGGTGTTCATCGCCCAAAACTCAACTCCCTGCGCATTCGAGCGAGTGACAGACGTTCGTGAAATATCGTTAGTCAGTCACTATCTCATTATTTCTCATTCCTTCACCCCCCCGAACGTGATCATCCGCACGAAAACGTCCTCCGCGTCGTCCCGCTCGCCCGTCCTCGCGTTTCGTTTCAAATTCAAATCAATTTCAAATGCGATTCATTCTTCCTCTGTTTTCGCTCATTCCCTCCAATCACCCCTTATTCGCCACACCGACGTCTTAACATCATTCCTCTATTTTCCCCTATTCGTCGTACCTTCAATCCACTCGATATCATTCGATTCACCGCGTTCCCTCCGCCGCCGCCGCAGCCGATGACTTTGATCTTCGCCGCGCTCGCGCGCGCGACGACCGCGCGCGCGCATCGACCGCCGGGCCTCGTCACTTCTCTTCTCCCGCCTCCTCGCCCTTGGTGTTTTGCTTTTAACCCATTGATCACGGACGTCGTGCGCACTCGTTCTGTTTTCATCCTCGACGAATCGATCGATCGATCGATCGATCGCTGGGCGTCGCGATGTGACGAACACGCGTGGCGTGCGAATTCGAATGACGACAGTTCGCGGCGTCCGACGACGGAGGGCGACGGGCATAGAAGCGAGACGTCGATAGTTATCGCAGTTAATTATGGGAGATATAGACGTGCGTGCGAACACGGCGACGAGAAGAGCGACGAATGACGACGGTCGCGAAGGCGCGGAGCGCGCGCGAACGACGACGATTGATTCGCGACGGATCGCGCTTTGGAAACGAAATGATGCACACAGAGACGAGTGATTGACGTATGGTCGTGTGATGACGAATATAGAGCTCGGCGTTGAACGTGAAACACACCGCGCGACCGCTCCCGAGATGCGCGGATGAGGACTTGAGGTTTGGAACGGTGAGCGAAGGCGAGCGAGCGAACGAGCTCGCGGCGACGACGATTGACGAGCGCGCGAACGACGGACTGACGAGAGCGATGGATGATGGAACGTGAACGACGGGCGTAGGTGATCACGGATCACATGTTAAAGGTGGAGTGGTCGGTAGATGGCGGCTGGGGGGCGCCGGCGATAGTCCCGAGCGGCCCGGTTGGGTTGCACCCGTTCGCGCACGTGTTTCACTACGCCGTGGAGTGTTACGAGGGCATGAAAGCGTACGTGGATTCGAACGATTGCGTGAGGTTGTACCGACCGCATATGAACATGGAACGGTTCCGCACGTCAGCGGGGCGCATGTCCCTGCCGGATTTCAACGGCGGCGAGCTGTTGAAGTGCATCGAGCGTTTGGTCGACCTCGATAAGGATTGGATCCCGAAGAAGCGCGGGTATTCCATGTATCTGCGTCCGGTGATTTTCTCCACCACGCCGTGGTTGGGGTTGACGCAGTGCGCTGAGGCGATGATTTTAGTCCTTTGCTGTCCGGTGGGGCCGTATTTTAAGTCGGGGTTCGTGCCGATTAAACTCAGCGTAGACGCCAAGTACATTCGCGCCTGGCCGGGCGGCACTGGAAACGTCAAGTCTGGAGGTAATTACGGTCCGACGGTCATATCTCAAGCCGCAGCCGCTTCCAACGGGTGCTCGCAATCATTATTCGTGTACGCCAAAGAAGAATTCGTCACCGAGGCGGGGACGATGAATATCTTTTTTCTTTGGCGCGACGAACGCGGGGTGAAACAGCTCGTCACGCCGACATTGGACGACGGCACGATTCTCCCTGGCGTCACTCGCCAAAGCGTTCTCGAGCTCAGCCGCGATTGGAACGAATGTGAGACAGTCGAACGCATGATTCCGTTCGCCGATGTCCTCGCCGCGTCGGCGCGTGGCGATCTCTTGGAAGTCTTTGGCACCGGTACCGCCGCCGTCATCCAACCCGTCAGCGGCATCGTCTACGACGGTCTCGAAATCAATCCCTCCGAGCCTTTCGACGAAAACTCCTTTCAACGGCGCTTGGCGGATTATTTAACTAGTATTCAATACGGCGATATCGCCCATCCTTGGTCCCACGTCGTGCCAAGTATAGAAGTCTCGCGTTAGTACCGCGAATACCGTCGCGACCGACCCGAGTCCCCGCTCGGTCCTCGCCCGTAGCTTTCGTATTTAATATCGTACGAATACGTGTACACTACATCAATCATTCGTCCTCTCTAACGTTTCATCGACGTCACCCATCGTCGTCCTCTCGCTCTTGTTTTGTTTTCCCAACGGAACGACGTCGTTCCGTCATTCCGTCTCGCGTCTCGCTCCTCCGTCGCCGCGACTCATGACATCTCGTGACGCCACGAATGACATCTCGTGACGCCGCGACTCATGAAATCTCGTGACGCCACGAATGACGACATCTCATAACGCCACGAATGACGACATCACATGACGCCACGAATGAAACATTCGCCCAGACGTCGCCCAAAGTGACGCTTCCCCGCGACCTTTCGCTAAGGTCGAGGAACGATGACGAGGACGGACGACCGACGACCGAGATCACGCGCGCACGACAGCGAGTGACGCGCGATAGAATCCCACGACACGACATGGCGACGAATAGCGCGATCGCACGTACTCGCGCGCCTCTGGCGTCGCACCCGCGCGCGAGCGAAAGGCGAGGAACGATGTCGTTGAAGGAGGCGAGCGGCGCGCGCGGGACGTCGCGGGACGTCGCGCGCGGGACGCGCTCGCGAGCGAGCGGGACGACGACGATGACGATGACGACCGACGCGATTCGGGTGAGAGTTCGAGGACGGACGATCGATGAGCGCGAGGGCGTGGGATTACGGGAACACACGCTCGAACGAACGATGGTAAGGGGAAAGACGCGGGAAAGGATGAAGACGGTCGCGGCGAGCGCGGCGAGCGCGGCGAGCGGTTTCGGCGGGAGCGCGAGCGCACCGAATGGATCGCGAGCACCGAACGCGATGGATAAGTTCATGCAAGGGATGAAAGATCGATTGGCGAGCGATCCGAATTTTTTCTTTAAGCTCGGGGCGGAGATTACGATCGATGAATTTATCACGTTGTTCGTGAACGTCGCGGTGCGCGGGAATCCGCTGACGTGGAACGTCTCTGAGCAACTCGCCACGGCGTGTCAGATGTTCACCGCGGCGATTAATGATACGTTAATTGTGTACTTTTTGGCGCCAACGAAGGCGAGCGCGGGGAAGAAGCCCGAGATTGCGAGCGTCTTTGAAAAGGGTGACTACACGCAAGCGCAACGCTTGATGTGCTTCGTGAACAAGGCTAAATTCTACGCCGCAATCGGCGCAGTTTCGTGCACGATCTCCATGTTTTTAGCGCTGACTTTAGCGGGCAACATCGCTGGATTCACGCACGAGGTGCTGTTTCGATCGATAATCACCGGAGGTTTACACATGGGACTGAGCGCGAATACTCGATATCAAATCGTAAACGGTATTGAACGAGTGTGCTACGACGTATTACCAACAAACGTGGCCAAGAGCGCTTCTGTGGCTGTACGCATGGGAAATAATTTCTTAGGCGCGAGGTTGTGGATGTTGACGGCGCAATTCACCGGTTTAAGCTAGTACAAATGTACTCTACATGTGATAACGATGCTAATCGAAGAGCGCAAACGCGTCGTCTCCGCTTTTGGAGCGCTTCTTACTAACTTCGTCCTCGTCATCAACGACGCGGAACTCATCTAATATTTTTAAAACTGCAGTCCAAATTTTCCGCTCGCTCTCGATGAGCGCGGCGGCGCATTTGAGGCGCTCATTTCTGGTGCGGTCGTTCCCAATCACAGCATACATCGACAAACGACGTTTAATGGCGCTCGCGATGACGTTTGCCACCGTAGGCGTCAACACCGGACGTATTCCACTGAGTGATTTCGACCTCGCCGCGGTCTCGATCGCAGTTACTGCATCATGTCGAGACGCGGCGTGTCGAACTGTGCTAAAGGCATCCTCATCCTCAACGCACGCCCACGCAACGTAGAGCAAATCATCAGGAAGATAGCACGCGCGTCCAATCTCAAAACTCTCATCAGGGTTCGGTATCAACTCCGCTGCTTCGATCCATGCAAACCGACTCGCGATTTGCGCTCCTGAAGTCCCAACCATAGCCGCCGCCGCCCGAATGCTGGATGTCGATAGGGACACAGAGTCCGCCGGATTATCGCACTGCGTGAACCCATATGAATTCAACAGCCGCGCGTTTCCCAGAAATCCATACGTGTTAAATATTTCATCTCCACTCTTGCAACCCCCCTCGCGCACGACTTTTACGCTCAAAGCGTCGTCATCGCTCGTCGTCGCTAACGCACCATCGCCGACGACGACGTCATGACCGCCAGTGCGATGGTTGAAACAATCGGCAATCGGCGCCAGCCCTGCGCCGATTTCTGGTGAAATCTGAAACGCTCGACTGCTCACCACCGTGCGCGCGGCGTGGTAGCTTTCGAACGGGCATTGCACGCCGTGGGCTTTGAAGACGTCTGAGACGACGTCGTCGTACTCCCTTCGAGCCTCTCGAGACTCGTCTCGCAACGCGAGGTCGATTTCCGTGCCCTCTAAGAGCGCGCGATCGTCATCGCTCCACATCGACACCACATTAGGCTCGCATGATGGCAGCACGGCGACGTAGGGCTCGAATCTAGAGTCCCTCCCGAGGTGTCGCTCGACGCACAACGCGCTCGCCGTCTCGCATAACCAACTCGCTTTATGCTTTACGACCTTTGCTTCGATCGCGCGCGCCAATTCGGGGATCCCGCACGCGCGCAACGTCAAGCACGCGTCGACGGGAATTCGCGCCAACACGGCACCGCGCTCGAGGTGACGCGCGCACGCGACTCCGCGGCCGCCGCCGCCCCGCCGCGCGGTAAACGTCGCCGCCTCGACGTCAACGTCCACTCTCACTTTGGCACACCATCGCAAGAATCGATCGAACGCATCATCATAACCATCGTCGTCGTCGCTCGATTCCATCCCTCTCGTGTTCGCGCGCGCGTCGCGCGATGAAGACGAGGTTTCGAATTCGCTAAAACTAGGATTACACCGACGAGACGAAGACGAGACGATTCTCTCGCCCTTCGCCACTCGCGCTCACGCCTTCCAAAGCGACTTCACCGTCCTCGTCACGCCTTGCCCTTTCGTGTTTAATTGAAACAACCCCACGAACGTCACTAACGTCAAAGCGAGCGTCGCGAGCCGCGTCGGCGCGCGCAGCGTCTTGGGGCAGTAATCCGATATCACCTGTTTCCATTCGCGCGCCCGATGTTCATCACGTCAGTCCGCGCGTCGCATTTCGTCTGTTTCATGGTCGTCATCGTTTTCCAACGTCATTCGTTTTCGCGTCTATTCGCCTCTCGCTCGTCGAACGCGCGACGCACAAAGTTCAACGCGATGTGCGAGTGCGCGGGCAACGCCACGCCGAGGGCGAGATCGATCGCACGCGATCGATCGTTCACGATCGCCGCGGCGGGGACTAAACCGCACAACGCGAATGAACTTCCGTGGTAGATTTTCATCGCTATTCGCGAGGAGTCGGCGAAGACGATGGACGACATCGCGAGCGGTCGATCGATCGATCGAGGCGAGGAATGAACGACCGAGCGACCGAGCGACCGAGCGTCGATGGGTGACGACAGAGAGATGGAGCTCCGTGGAGTCGAGTAGTCGACG
>Ga0222712_10000845_pt1 | contig 39157 bp, 48 predicted proteins | sample C33_657DmetaG_FD_165043 | JGI IMG/M metagenome (GOLD analysis project Ga0222712, IMG submission 165043) | Estuarine water microbial communities from San Francisco Bay, California, United States - C33_657D | ecosystem: Environmental > Aquatic > Marine > Unclassified | place: USA: California... | reverse complement strand
CAGGCAGGCATCATCACGAAACAGATTTCGTCATCATAGCAGGCCATGTTGCAATTTTTTTTAGGGCGGTGCTAACCTAATCGTAATTCTCTTGCTGGCCAGCCGCCTGACCCCCGCCCCCCCCCTATTGCTGAGATTGCGTCTCAATAGCAGGCATTAGAATGATTCTAAATAGTGTAAAAAAGTTGTGTAAATTGTTGGTAATCGAAACAGGCCAAAATGAGATATAGGCCAAATGACAGCTAGGTCAGTAGCTAGACAGCCACCGCAACAGGAGGCCACCAATTGCAACAGGATTGGCAGCAATCGGCCTTCCAGCAATTGTAAAAAAGCAAGAATTTGAGGCCATTTGTATAGGGTTATATATATACAGCAGCGCGCAGGCGATGAAAGCGAGGGTGGAGGAAAGGGATTTCCTGCTGCCTGTTCCACTGCCTGTCTGCTGCCTGCCTGCCACAAGCCACAGCCTGTTTTCTGGTGATCGTCGCCTGCTGGCCTCCTGCTCCTTTGTCTGCCTGCTGCTGGCTTTTCTTCTCTCGCAGATTTGGTGGCCGCCGAACTTTTTCAGAGCGCGAAAAATATAGTGTTGACTCGGCGACTGGTGGCCCTAGATTCGCAGCAGCGAAGCGACAACCGCCGAGCAAAGGCCAGAAAACAAACAGAAATAAAATCATGATCTCCCTCACAAAGTTAATCTCAGCCAGACTCAAAGTCTTGCTTGTTGGTCAGCCAGCACTTGCGAAAACGGCGCGCATCAAATTGTCAGCAGAGGAGGCCGATCACAAATTTATCGTGATTCGCCTAAGCCTTGCCGAGCGCGTCGATTTGGCAGGCTGTTTGGTTCCCGATTTCGCTGATGGCATTACTCGCCAGCTTCCCCTTGCGATGCTCAAATATCTGCAAACCACAACTGACAAAGTGCTAGTGCTTCTCGATGATTTAGGCCAAGCGCCAACAGACGTTCAAGCTGCTGCCATGTCATTATTCGACGCTGGTTTTTTATCGCCTTCTGTGCTGATCTGGGGAGCAACCAATCGGCCTGCTGACAAGGCTAATTGCGTTGGCCTCTGTGAGCCATTGCGGAGCAGATTTGACCTCGCTTTTTCTATGGCAACACCTAACGCGGTTCCCTCCACCGTTGGCCCTGTGATGCTGTCCACTTGGCAAGATGAAGTCGATGGCTGGTGTTTGTGGGCTGCTGGCAAGGAGTATGCGGCCGAGATTGTGGCCTTCCATGCTTCCACCTATGGCAAGTCACTTTATCAGTGGAAACCTAACGCCGATCCTGCTGCGAGAATGCCAGACTTCCGCTCATGGGAATCAGTGGCCAAGATGTGGCAAGCTGGCATTCGTGATGTTGACAGCATCGCCGCCGCCATTGGCAAGCCTGCTGCCATCGAGTTTACCGCATTCGCTGCGATGGTTGACGAGTTGCCAACGCCACAGCAAATCTGGGCTGACCCGCACACTGCGATGATTCCCACCTCGGCCTCTGCGCGCTTCTTGATTGCGTCGATTCTTGCTCGCGCCGTGGAGGGTAAAACCTCCCGCGCTTTCGTCATCTACTTTACTCGCCTAGAAATTCACCTCGCTGCATTCGCTGCACGCGTTGCGTTCAAACGCATTGGCGACAAACTTGCTGGCTCATCAGAGTGGCACGTTTGGTTCTTAAAAAATTCTGCTTTGTTCCAATCATAAACCGTCTACACAACGTCTACACAAAAAATAAAATGCCATCCTCCAATAATCAGTTAGCTTCCCGCGCCGTCATCGCGCTTTTCAAAACTGGCGCTTGGCGCGCAGTCAAGACTCATGTTTCGGAGTCACAGCAAGAGAATCAACGTCATGGCCTCACAGATGAGGCCAAGGTTCAAGTGAGAATCTGCTCTCATCCTGCTCTTGCTGAAATCACTAAACTCCATGCGGAGGCTCGCGCTGCCCATTATCGCTTGTCGCTGCCAGCCACTGACGATGGCTTGCGCTTGCTGGCTGGCGCTCGCCAGCTAGAGCATTCGGCTGTCATGGCTGGCTTTGCTTCGCGTCATCTGGCGCTAGTGGCCAATTTCTGCGCTGCTTATGAGGCCGAGCGCGCATCTGCTCCTGTTCGTCTTAATGGCCTCTACATTGCGGCGCAATGGCCTTCCGTCAGCGAGGTGGAGGCGCGGTTCAGCTTCTCATCGCGTTACCTTCCGGTTCCGGTGCTTGGCCAATGGGAACAGTGGCTCGCTGAGAGCGCCGAAAAAGCAGAAGCCGAGCTGAAAGATCGGCTTGCTGATGCTGTGACGAAATTAGCTCACAAGCTGGCTGATAGTAAGGCCATCTTTCGTGACAGTCTGCTTGGTAATCTCGCTGACATTTGCGCGCTGGCTGGTGACTTAAACCTTCGCGCAGACCCAACCATTGCAGCGCTTGCCAGCCAAGCTGCCAGCCTCTGTGATGTTCCCGCCGAGAAGTTACGCGATAGCGCCACACTGCGCGCTTCCACTGCTTCCCGCGCTGCTTCGATTTGTTCCATGTTCAAACTGTAATTCTATGAATCTCCCTATCTCATTATTCCGCGCTCGCGACTGGGCGCTTCGCACTCCTTCCACTGTGTTTTACGGTGTTCTTGCCTCCAATCTGCTTGATGTTCTTGATGACAGCATCGACACAGCCTGCACTGATGGCAAAGTGATTAAATGGAACCCAAAGTTTTTGGCTTCGCTGACTGAAGAAGAAGTCCGCTTTGTGCTGCTTCACGAAACCTTGCACTGTTCTAACCAGCATTTCTGGCGCTTGCCATTAAATCGCCGTGGGAACATCGCTGGCGATTATGTCATCAACGCCATTCTATCGAAGATTGCTGGCCTAAAAATGCCCAAGGGTGGCCTTTTAGATGCCAAATATTCCAACATGGCAGAAGAACAGGTGTTGGCGCTTCTGCCCAAAGATGAGGATGACGAGCAGGAAGGTGACGGTGGTGGCTGTGGTGGCTTTGGCGAACCAGCGCCAGACGCTCCAGAGGCCAGCCAGACGCTTTCGCAAGAATGGACAGGCGCTATCTTGCAAGCTGACAACGCGCAGCGCAGTGCAGGCGCTGGCAGCGCGCCTGCTGATATGCAGCGCATGATTGACGCAATCAAGGTCAGCTCGCCAGATTGGAAGCAGGAAATGGCTGACTTTGTAAAGTCTGCTGTCAGCCAGCGAAACGATTGGTCGCGCTCATCTCGCCGCATGGCTTCTGCTCCTTGCATCTATCCGCGCAAGCGCGCCGAGCAGATTGGGCAAATTGTTTTTGTGCGCGACACGTCTGGCAGTGTAGACGGCGCGATTTTGAATGCGTTTAACGCGCTCATACAATCAGCAATGGCAGACACAAACTGTTCCGCAATCTTGCTTGATGCTGACGCTAGTGTCCGTGCTGAATATCGGCTGTCTGCTGGTGATGCTGTGCCAGCCACTGCCAAAGGCGGCGGCGGGACATCCTTCCAGCCTGCATTTGATCGCATTGCAGCGATCATTGCAGACGGTGAGGCTGTGGCTGGTGTTGTCTATCTCACCGACTTAGAAGGCCCACAGGCTGACGCTTTCGACCTGCCTGTGCTTTGGCTTTGCACGACCGATCTAGTGGCCGCCTTTGGCCGAACCGTGAAGGTGAACCTCTAGCCATCTAGCAGACATGGCAGGCCAGCGCCTCTGCTGGCCTGCTCCTTTGGGCCTTCTTATCAGAAGGCCCAGAGGAGCAGCTTGCTCCATCTTATGAAAAAATACATACACGATCCGCTCGTGCGCGCTACATTGCGCGCACAGGCCAAGACATCAGTGGGGAGGCTCGCCTCCTTGCTTGCCACAGAAGCGCGCTGGAGCCGTAAGGCCACCATCGCACGCAATCAACTCGCCAAGGCGCGCAAATCCATTGCACGCATGGCTCAAGACATGGCAGCCAAGCTGCTCAAGGAGGAATTAGCATGATATACAACAAAGAACTTTTCGACGAACTGGAGAAACTAGGCTGGCCTGCTTCGCCTGTCTTGGTTAATGGCAACACCAAAGACTATCGCTTCTATCACCCTACGCATCAGATATGTGTGCAGCCAATTGAGCGCAAGGGGCCAAATTCTTTTAACCGCGATCCCAACATCACGCGAACAGGCGATGGCACGCGCTGCACGATGGCCTGCACGCACAAGGATGCCACAGGCGACCATAAGATAAAGCCTATACGCATCGACATGGACAAGAAACATTGGCGCAAACATCTAATAGCAGCATATACGGTGATGGTGATGAGCATACAGGGCGTTAATGATATTCACGCCGAGCGTGATGAGCGCATCAGATTCATGCAGCAACTTAAGAAGGATGAGATTACGGCGTTCTGCGCGCCTGTAGGAGTGGAGGCCAGTGAGTTTGCCAAAGTGTTCAAAACCTCGTTCAAAGACAGCGGGTGGAGTCAACACGAACAATGTTCGATCACCTCTCATATCGGCTACAACTTATCGCACTCTAGAGAAAAATCAGCATTGCTTTTTAAGCATCTAAAGGAGAATGGTTGGCTACGACACACTGACTTCACAAGCTCCACAACTTATTAAAATGACAACACTCTACAACATAACTATAGGAATTGCTGCGCTTGCGTGGCTTATCTTCTGCATTGGCATTGTGCCAGAAATGTTCAAGCGCGATGACGATGAATAACCCAAACAGATCGGGGCCAAAGGTGGGGCCAGAGGGTGCGCGCATGAAGATGAAATCGCGGCCCTATCTGGAGCCATCCACACAACGTATATTAAGTTTATGGAAAGACCTATACGGTGTTTCTCACGGCAAAGCCATTGATTCTGCGGTTGCTTTCGCTGGTGCTAACGTGCAATTTAAGCTGCCAATTAAAGCACAACCAACAACAGACAACAACGAATAACATGGCAAACATACACGACATGATCGAGGACTACCTCGGTCGTGCTTCCATTGCTACTACCACTCAAACGGCAGTATCTTGGGGCATTAAGAACGGGCTTGTGAAGCAAGCGCCACCGTCCAAGGGGACGGACTACAACTGGCAATTGAGCCGCCGCATTAAGCGGAACGAAGCAGACAGACAACGCACAATCAAAAAACTACAACGTTTATTAGGACAATGAGAAAAATAATCATGCTAAAGAACGGAGGGGCCGTAATAGATATTTCCCCTCTAGAGGACGTAGATTTCGCCATCATCTACCATAATCGGGAATGCCTGATTCTAGAGAATACGCTTGACGGAGAATGTGATGTTTATTACAATCCAAACATAGACAAGCAGCCAACAGCCAGCAGGGAAATTAAAACAAACAGCAAGAAACCATCCAAGCGCCTTAAGGCAAAAACCGTTCGCACCAAATGAAAACAAAAATACAATACATCATACAGGAGGCTTGTAAGTCTCCGCATGGAATTAATTATTATGATTGCCCCGATCTTGCAATCTTTACCAACGAGCAACAGGCTTTAAGGACATTATTATCTTTAGAAAAAGCCGAGAGTTCTTTTCGGTATAGGCTAGTCAAGAGGGTTGAAACAGTTGAAAAGGAGGCCGTATGAGAATCTACGCATGGAAACAAAAAACAGAAAAAGACGGAACATTGGGGCTTCGTGGCGCGTGCATAGCAGATGATATGCAAGAGTTGTTTTGGGCAATTGATGCACAAACTGACCCATACACGGTTGAAATTGCAGAAATTGGGGATTTTAATTTATATCCCTATGATGATGCATTTGGCGGTGTTGTTAAATGGAAAAAACCAAAGTTTCAACCGAAGTATTAAGCCATGCAACTAGACTGCAACACGCCTAATGGTAGGATATACATAAACCACGCCTACGATGTAATGGATAGGGTGGCGCAAAAGTTTAGAGCCAAGGCTGTCTTTACTGATGATGATGGCATTGCCGACATAGACGCTTTGTTTACACGCGATAACAAGCTGGTGGCTATTGCCGAAATCAAGAGCAGGAATCTTACCAAGGAGCAACTGGAGAAATTTGGTTCTTATCTGATCACACAAGATAAGATCGAAAGAGGGATTGCGCTCTCAGTGGCATTACAAGTTCCATATTTTGTCATGGTAAAACTGATTACCAGCGACATGATTGCGATGTGGAAAATCACTGACCATCATGGGATGGTTGAGTGCAAAAGTTATTGCGAAGTTACAACAACCAAAGCCACCTGTAATGGTGGGGAGGCAAATAGATTAAACGCTTTTCTCTCTATAGAAAACTGCATTTATATATGAACATAACATTAGAAAATACCCGCCATCTCGGAGTTGGCGACACCATAAATTCGACGGACTATATTGCAATGCAAGATGACGAGGGCCAATACGACTTCATTATTACTGGCGGCGAATACCATGGTCATATCATAGATGGCACAGAGGAGTATGAATTTCGCAGGCTAAATGTGCAAGACCCTGTAGACCTGTTGTGCATTGAATACGATATTCAAACAGACATGGGCCGAGCAGCATTGGTTATATCTATAGAAAACGTAGCCACATTAGATCGCAAACAACGCGACTACGGCTCTCGCAACATCTCCGAATTTGGTGAGATGGGGATTCTGATGCGCGTCTGGGATAAGATTTGCCGTTTGAAAAACCTAATGGGAAAAGAAAATCCTAAAAATGAATCCATAGATGATTCATGGCTTGACATGGCGAATTACGCCATCATCGCTATTTTAGTTCGCAGGGGAATTTGGAAATAACTCCAAACCCTGTTATAAGTTAGTCAAAAACATAACAAGTATGAGCCTAGAAAATGCAATCAATACTCCCGCAGGGGAATATATCAAGGGTGGTTTTTCTGCTACGGTGCAGATGCCACAAACAAAACAATCGAAGGCTGGTAAAGCCTTCTATGTCGCCACTGTAGCTGACGGCGCTTTTCGTGCTGACGTAATTTCCTTCTCGCAGGACTTTGCGAAATGGGACGGTCATCGTATCAATGTTTCTGGCATGGGCCTTAAACGTGGTGATGATTACCAAGGAAAGGCCAAGATCACCATTGGAGATAAGGCTGTCATCAAGAGCTTAGGTGCTGGTGATGAGGCCGCCGAGTCTCATTCGGTGATTACACAGGCGTTCCCGACCAACAAGACATACACCTCTAACACGCCATCTGTTTATCTGAACAGCCCTGTTCGCGTTGAGGGTGCTGCTGTTGGCAATGCGCTGACAAACGCAACAAGTCTTGCCATCGCTGGCAAAATCCAATCGGAAGCCTTAGAGAGTTTCCTGTTCCACACCGCATCAAAGTATCTTCGCACAGCTAATAAGCTGTTGTCAGGTGAATTGTCGGCTTCTAACATTCTAGAAGCCAAAGAAGTAGGCACAGAAGAAGTGCCGTTCTAATATCAAGCAGGGGTCGGCTTTGCCTTCTCCTGCTTCCCTTTCTTAAATATAAATATAATGAGTAACGAATCTGGAGGACATTGGTATACGTTGGACGGCAAGGCCGCTCATACGCAACCGACGAAAACGAAGGGCGCAAAGCCTATTCGATCAACCACGCTTGCAGACGCTAAACGACTGGGGCTGCTTCCGAGCGTCTCTGCCTATACTAGAATGTTGGCCGCCCCATATTTGGAGCGGTATAAGATGCTGGAGGTTGCGAAGGCGTGTTACGCCTGCCCTCCTTCTGGCGGCGAGAGCTATGACGACTACGCTAAACATATCTTAGAAAAGAGCGGGAAGGACGGGAGCGGTGCGGCTCAAGTGGGAACACAGGTTCACGCTGCCATTGACTTATACTTTACTGACCCAGAACACTATATGGCCTGTCCCGACATTGTTTGTCAAGACGGCAGCGAAGTGACAGCAGATTCTTTTGTATTACCAGCAATAGCTAAGATTCAAGCTCTTGGTTTAACGGTGAATAGCACGGAAACGGTGTTAGTAAATCCTGCTTACGGATACGCGGGAACTACGGATATGCTGTTCACGCATAAAAATTTATGCGGGGTGTTGGACTTTAAGACCAAGCGCACGCACGAAGGAGAGCCTGTCATCTCTGGTGATACGCATTGTATGCAGATCGCCGCCTATCATGCGGCTCATTGGGGTGCGGCAGATGGTGAGCCTATTGGACTTAATTCGGTTGGATATAATGTTTACATCTCGACAACAGAGATTGGCCGCGTAGAGGTAGTGGAGTATTCACAGCAGGAGCTTGTCGAAGGCTGGCAAGCATTCAAATCCTGTCTCAACTTATATAGATACATTAAAGGGTTTGACCCACGCAAAAAATGAATTACGAACAAACTTTCCTTGGTTCCTGTTTACAGGATGGGGGAAACATAGATTTGGCAATCCAAGATGGCCTTGTGCCGTCCTGTTTCACCACAGATGATCGGAGGGATATTTGGGGTGCATTATTAGGCAATAGGACAGAAGGGCGGCAGACGGATACGACAGGTATTTTTATGCAGATGGGGACTAAATGCCCTTCGGAGGAGTTGTTTGCTTGTGAGGCGGCGGCTCCCACCACGGTTTATGCAAAGAGGTGTCTAAAACAGATAATAGAGGCTTACGGCATAAGCCTTATAAAACCAGCCTTGAAGGGGGTTTTAGAGAAAATTGACAAGGGATTAGAGTATGACGCAATCAAATCGTCTGTAGACGCGCTAGAATCGATTTTAAGGCCATCCGTGAGCCAAGACGTATCCATGCCACAGGTAGTGGACGAAGCCTCTCTATGGGCTACACAGCAATGTAGCGGCGAGGTTCCAGTGGAAACCGTTGTGACTCTGGGCCTTAGGGCGTTTGACGCTCTAGCCACACCCATACAGGAGCATGAATACGTTGTTGTAGGTGCGCGAACCAGCACAGGCAAAAGCAGTTTCATGGCACAGGTGGCAGGCCACAACTTACGTCGCGGCCTCAAGGTGGCTTATTTCACCCTAGAAACCAGCAGCAAGAGCCTTGTCTTGCAGATCGCGGCACAAAGGGCAGGCGTTAATCTACGCAACTTGCGGGATGAGTTTGAACCACAGCAAATTAAGTTTCAGCAAGAGTTGGCTTATCTGAGAACGCAACCGTTGTTGGTGTTTGATCGTGACCTTACGTTAGATAAGATTGAGGCGCGTTGCCGCCTGCTGGCTACGTCATTCAAACCCAACCTTGTCATCATAGACTATCTGGGGCTTATCAAAGTGAAGGCTGATGGTGCGTATGAGCGGATGAGTGCGTTGTCTAAGGCTATGATTCCCCTCAAGAAGTCGTTAGGCTGTGCGCTGATGGTGGCGGCACAACTCAATCGCGGCAACGAAAGAGAGGATAGACCACCCAACAGAACAGACTTCCGCGACACAGGAAGTATTGAGGAAGATGCACACAGGGTGCTTGCAATTCACCGTCCCTCGAAAGATGATAGCGGAGAGATACAAGGGCTTGAACGCTCTAGTTTTCAGACAGAACTTTACCAACTTAAACTCAGAGATGGCCCACTTGCACAATCACGCTGTAGGTTTGAGGCTAAATATACACGATTTGTAGAATAAATAATTTGCCTGCGTAGCTTAATGGTGAAGCGCCTCATTTGTAATGAGGATATTGCGGGTTCGATTCCTGCCGCAGGCTCCAACTTAATAATAAAATGAATGACATATATCCATTAATAGAGAAAGGCAAAATCAACTACGCCAGAGCATACGGCGTATTGTCTGGCTTGTTCATTGCGTTAGAACAAGGTTCGTATTCTAAAGAACAGGCCATTGAAGAATATAATAGAATTTGGCATATAATTAATAACCAAGAAAACCGTGACGACATTTCTAGGAATTAACGGCCACATCAATTTATCGCTCCACTCAAACCCAATCCAATTCATGTTGGATGCTCGGAATCTTGTGGGGAAAGTGCAGGGCGATTCTATTTTACAGGAGGCACAACAATGAGCGACACGCCTAGAACACATGAACAGATAAATGGCAAACCATGCACTCAGTTTGGGCTGCTTGCTGGGATGTCATTGCGTAATGCTTTAGTGCCATCAGAGTTTGCACGCCAACTAGAGCGCGAACTTGCCGCCGCGAACGCCGAGATTGCGCGGTTGCGAGAAGCTGCAAACGCTGTTGTGGAAAGATGGGAAACGCCGCTGTGGAAGGATGTTGAGCCAACGGCGCACGTTATTTATGCGCTAAGAGACGAACTTGCGGCACAACAGCAGGCCAGCAAATGAAACGAACACCACTCAGACGAATCTCTAAAAAAAGACAAAATGCCCTCACCATTTATCGGCGGCTTAAAAAAGAATATATTTCTGAACACGACACTTGTGAGGTGCGTGGATGCTCTCACCCTGCTTGTGATATTCACCATCGTCTTTCCCTTGGTCGCGGCGGTAGTTTTCTTGAGCCAAGTAATTTTATGGCTATATGCCGTTTACACCACATCCAGATACATAACAATCCTCGTTGGGCGGAAGCTGAACATTATCTATTAAAATAATCCTATGACAAACAACACAGACATCACCACAATCGTAAATTCATACGTTGATATGCTCAAAGATGGGCAAATCGACTTGCAAGACGCCTATGAGAACGGCGACCATAAGACGTATTTCTCTGCTATTGAGCGGCACTTGAAGCTCACAGAGGCTATCGACACAGGCTTAATGGCCACCCAGAAAATCAAAGCTCTTAGCGAATGAAGGTTGAGTTCACAGGAGACAAAGGCTGCTATTTCGTTGATAGCACTGATAGCACTACTAGGCACAAGGTAGATATTCTAGCCCTGCGCGGCAAGGATATGCGCTGCAACGGCCAATGCTCCTGTAGAGACTTTGAGACACGTTGTTCTCCAGAGTGGGCTAAAAGCGGCACTATTGTAGAACGTGATGAGCCAAACTACACACGATGTAAGCACATCACCGCTGTCATCTACGCCATTGGGAATAGATACGCCGACCACATGAGCATCCAATGAAGCCCCCTAAAACTCATTGCAACGGCACTTGGACAACAGCAAGATTCTTTGGATTTATACGCTCCGCTCTCCGCAGGACATGGACACGCTGGCCTGAGCAATACAGGGCTAGGAACATGGCTCGCCGCCCCTACAAGGGAAAGAATAAGCTCCAGAAGTGGGAGTTCCTGTGCGCTGAGTGCAATGAGTGGTTCATGGCTAAGAACACGCAAGTGCATCATAAGATCGAGTGCGGCCAACTAAAGACATTCAAGGACATAGCTGGATTTACGGAACGCCTATTATGCCCCGCCGAAAATTTAATGGTGCTTTGCAAGAAGTGCCATAAGCAGAAACATCACCCAAAAGTTAAATGACACATACACTCAAACGCTTATTCTGGGACATAGAAACTTCGCCCAACGTCGTCCTATCATGGCGCGTAGGTTACGACTTAAACATTGCACAGGACAACATCATCAAGGAGCGAGCCATCATCTGCATTGGCTACAAATGGGAGCATGAAAACAAATCTTATATCTTAACATGGGATAAGAACCAATGCGACAAGGCTATGCTCAAGAAGTTTTTGGAAGTTGCCGCCGAAGCCGACGAAATGGTGGCCCACAACGGAGACAAGTTTGACATCAAATGGTTCAAGACCCGCTGCATATTCCACGGTTTAGTATTCCAGCCTTACAAAACAGTGGACACGCTCAAGTGGGCGAGGAGCCAGTTCTTGTTTAACTCTAATAAGATGGATTACTTGGCGCGTTATCTAGGCCTAGGGGCCAAGATCAAGACAGAGTTTGGGCTATGGAAAGACATTTGTCTACACAACAGTCCCAAGGCCATGAAGCTAATGACGGACTACTGTAAGCATGACGTAGTGATACTAGAGAAGGTGTGGAAGCGTCTGTCTGACCTTATGGACGCCAAAACCCACGCTGGCGTGCTTCTAGGGCATGAGAAATGGACTTGCCCCCACGATGGAAGCCGTAATGTCCAAACCTACCACACCTTAGTGTCAGCTAAGGGAGTCAAGAGCTATCAGATGAAGTGCATGGATTGCGGCCACTACTACACCATCACGGAGAGCGTGCATAGCGAGTATGTAGCTTACAAAGCGGAGGCCAAAAAGAAATGAGCGGCAAAGGAGATAGGCCAAGACCCGTAGATTGGGAGAAATATGCAGCCAATTATAATACCATTTTTAGAAAACCAACACTTAAACCAGAAAAAGTAAATAGCTATTTCAATCCTCGGAGATTCTATTCGCTTTTTAAGAAAATCAAATGACAATGGAGGAAACAATATGAGCGACTTAAACCTACACAACTTCTACGAGACGAGCAACGACATCGTAGAGAAACGCAAAATGATGGGGTTCCCTGTAATCCACCCTTGGTGGTCTGACACAGTGAAGATAACATCTGGATGCCGCAACTTCACGCTAACAGCAGAGGACATCTACGGCGGCCTAGAGGACTGCGTAGATGTTAATAACAAAGCGGGCATCATTAGCGTGTACGCCGATAGTTGGCATCCCCAAGGCAAGTATCTTGCCACCATTAAGGGCGGCTCACGGTCTGTAGCCCTACACGGAGACGTATGCTTGCACGGCACTGAGGTGGACATCGACATTGGCAACTGGAGCGACCAGAGCAACGAACCCACTAGGGAAACTGTTTTGGGCCTCTATAGCAAAACAGGGAAGCCCATCCTAGTGCGCGTATTAAACGGCACAGCCCCATACATGATTGATGGCACAGGCCCATACATCTATGCGTTCCCCAAGCCCGACACTTGGTATCACAAGTATTGCGTGTGGATATTCCTAACGAGCCTTGGACTGTGGAAGAAAATAGCTAAATAACTATTATTTAGGGCCTAAGATAAACGAATCAATAGCGTCTCTCTGATCGTCCGTGTAATTAGACATCAACCCCAAATAATCTTCAAACTTGGCATTACTATATGCCCTGTTGATGATCGTTGTAGCAGCCGCAGTCTTTATTGGATTACGCTGAAGGATACGGCTCTCGGCAAACAATGCCGCAGACTGTGGACTAAGCCCAGTAAGGACGCGCTTGCCAGCAGCAGTTTGAATAACTTCTGAACCAAAACGAGCCATGAGCAGTTTGGTATACGGCAATACGCTTGCAACCCTGCCAACTGTTGTGGCATAGGCCGCTGAACGAGCGCGCTCACGTTCGCGTTGGAGCGTAAATGTAACCCACTCTTTAGCAGTGTCATACCGCTCTTTACCAATCATATTCTGCAATGCCAGACGTTGCTGAGGACTGCCAAGAATAACATTAGCCACTTGGCTAGGGTCATACACTCTGCCGCGAGACGAATTAACTAAACTCAAAGCAGTGTCAGTCGCTCTCTCAAACACGCGTTGGAACGCAGCCCTAGACACTTGATCGCGGGTTTGTGAAGGCAGTTTATTCAGCGCGCTGCTCACTAGCGCAGGGGAGAATCGTCCAGACATCAGGCCATCCATTAATGCTACAGGATCTTTAGCTGCCGCAACAGTACTTCCACTAGCCACTTGAGACACTAAGCTATTCTGCACGCTATCAATACGCTTGGTTTGGATAGCAATAGCGCGACCAAGCGCTTTATTAGCAGCCGCAAATCCTTGAGTCTTAATATCATACGCCACTTGTTGTATTGCGTCTGCATCCACTGCACCAGCATTAGAAAATACGCCTTGTTTAGCGGCAATGTATTCCTGTTCTTTGCCAATCTGTTGAATACCTTTCCACACTGCGCTGCTGCCAAAAATCTCGTCTTTTACTTCTGGAAGAAAATTTCTGTTGGACAGAAGTTTACCAATTCCAATAACATCCTTATAGGGCGCTCCGTTTATCATTACGTCTTCGCCAGTGAGAAGCGTATTAACCACGGCTCGTTTAGCTAACGCATAGGTGTTAGGAGGAAGAACGCTCTTTAGAGCAGCCCAATCGTTTAATCCACCCTTTCCTAACGCGCCAATAACATCTGCCGTGTCGACAACTTTGCCGTTTGCTATTTTATTTAACAAAGGGTTGGCCTCTACTGCCATGATTGTTGCTTTGTAATGAGCATCAGCCATTCTTAATGTCTTACCACCCTGTCCACCAATTGTGGCAATACCAGTGCTTAAGTCATCAGACAAAGCTCCCCACACGCGAGATGCCGCCGCTGCTGGTAAACCCGGAAATAGGGTGTCTTCTCCGTTCATTGCTGCGCCCATCTTTGTTCTAAGAGTACGGGTCGCTTCTACTGTCTGTTTTGTGGCAGTAGCCCTTAACGTCTCTTTCAACGTCTTAATCATCTCTGGGCCAATGTTGATAGCTTTATTATTTTTATCCACCATGCGTTTAGCTAACATATCCTTAATTACTTCATCTGTCTTTTTTAGAGTAATAACACCAACATTCTTGCCACCAGAAGCGGCATTAATCTCATCAAAGGCTTGTTTATAAAGTGCATTAGACGTAGCGCTTTGAGTAACAAAATGGCTTTTTACACCACCAGTAATAGCTAACCCTGCCTGTGTCTGGTTTTCAGCAATAGCTGGAGCGGCAGAATCTAATAAGGCAGCAGATCGCTGTTCAACGCTCTTAGCAGCAGCACCAAGCTCTCTGCTAGCAGCGTTATTGGCACGTTGGTCAAACTCTGTAAGGACACGGGCCACTGTCTCTCCTGCTTCTGCGGCAGTGAGGCTGGAAGCATTTTTTTCTAAAATTGCTGGAGCAAGTTCGGCCTCGGAAGTAACATAATAGCCACGGCCTTTTAACATTTGTTTAGCTTCTTGGCCTTCTTCTCTAAATGCTCGCCAAGTTTTCTTCAAAAGATTATTAGCTTCATTTAGACCACCAATTTTCTGAACTCCTTTCATAAACGCAGAGTTAAGTCCCGTTCCCACAGCAAGATTAACAGCTCTACGTTTAACAATTTCTGTTGCATTAATTGGCTTTCCCAATGTTCCTCGAAAAGCTGCATCTGTTAGAGCGCCAATAATTTCACCAGCTACAACAGGGACAGCAGCAGCCATAAGAAATTTTGGATTGCTTGCACCTACGGCTGGAATCTTAGAAGCCTGAGCTACAAAACTAGCAATATACTCCGGAACCTTGGGAATAAACTCTGCAACATCACCCATATCAAGACCTTGTGGATCATTAACAACCCACTTCTTCTTGCCTGTATCGCCATCATCTATCTTGACTAAGAATTTGCCATTGGGGAGGTGCGACCAATTGCCTGCCCCATATTCTGTATCCAGATACATCGCCTTTTCTTCTTGAGTAGGGGCCGCACGCAACATCATGCGGCCAGCCATATCAAGCCCATCCGTAGGGTCAACGCGATCTGTAAGCCCCATCTGTCCTTGAAAATTACGCGCCGTTGCAGCAGATCGTTGTTCGTTGGTTCCTGCAACTATTTCGGGAGTAAAACGATTTGATGCTGGCATCCCTTGTCCTTGCCCCATCTGAACACCCTGCATCTGTTGTTGCTCTTGTGGCGTTTGGGGCTGCATCTGGCCTTCTTGGGGCTGTTGCTGTTGGAGCTGTCGTGCTTTCGCACTTCTTTGAATACCTGTAGCTCTAGCAATAAATTCCTGTATTACATTGTCTGGTTCACCACGATCCCTAAGTTGTTGAACACCATTTGCAATCTGTTGTTGTGTAATAGCCATGAATGTTTTATTTGCGTAAATTAAAATTTACGTTGTAAATGTTTCCTAATTCCACTGCGTCGTCTTCAGCTTGCATTCTACGTTCTTCAGCCTCTAATGGAAAAAGCAAGGATTTTTGCGCTCTTTCTATCATGTCTTTAAGGGTCTTTGCTTGCATACTAGGATTGCTGCTAGTTTTCAAACTACCACCAGAATCTTGAAGCAACTTGCCTTCAGCGTCAGATTGACTGCCAGCAAAAATATTTCCACTATTAGGAGAATTTAGCCTAAAACCTTTTACCAACTCTAAAACCTGTTGACCTTTAATTTTGTCATATAATAGCTCAAGGTCTGCACTAGAAGAAAAAAAGTTTCCTGCGGCAGGGCCAAATAGTCCAGCAACACCACCAGCTAAATTACCTACAATTTTCATTGGATATGTTCCAGCAATCTGTCCACCAGCACCATCAGTAGTAACGCGAGTATAAGCGTCTTTCAATGTTGCTATATAATTTTCTACATTTTCTTTTGTTGTTTTAACATTAACGCCCTCCTTATAACGAGCATTGGCTTTATTCTCTGCTTTAGTTACAGCAGCTTCTCTTTTATCAAAAAGAGCTTGTTCTGCCGCAACAGTTTGATTAACTAATGTAGCTTCTTCTCTTGCGGCTTTGTTGTTTTCTCTAGCCGCCGAACTATCAGGATTCAAGGGATCACGGTCACCACCGGGAATAGGTTCTTGATTTCCGCTACCATCTAGTGCATACCTAAATCCCGGCATTGGAGGAGGTAATACAGGCGCACCTTCCGCTTTGGCTTTGGCACGATTTAATTCCGTAGTAGCTCGTGTGCTGTCTAAATTAGCCTGAGCAAGCTGGTCAGTCATAAATTGATTCCTGCCTAATATACGCGCTTTATCGCTATACGTTGTTCCATCTTCGGGAGAAATTTCAGTAGTGCCTTGCGAGCTATACATGGCTGCAAGTGCTTGGCCTCCTCGTTCATCTATGCCAGCATTGATAGCGGTTGCCATTTGCATTACTTGAGTTGGCCCACCCGCAGTCTTTATTAATGCTTTCCAAGCTCCCCTATCATTTGGGTCTTGAATAAGATTTGCAAAAAGCTCTGGACTTTTGGTGTTAAGGTTTTGGAGGGTATTAATCCCATCATCCATCAACTTATTTTCTTCTTTCTTTTTGTAATATATTTGCATCCCTTTGCCAACCTCCTGCCCAAGATTAGCCAACCCCTGCCCAATCATGCTACCACCCTGAGCAGCCATCTTTGCTCCAGCTACCGACCCCTGTAGGATGGGGCTATAGTCGATTGCGCCGAGCTGTGGGTTAATGCCTTGTCCAAAAGTTGCCATGTTATGTTAGATTAAGTTGGTTTTAGGTGCGGCAAATTATTTGCCGAACAATCCCGCAATACCCTTGCCGCCGATAGCACTACCAAGACCACCGAGCGCACCACCAATCATAGCACCACGGGCCTGTGCCTGCGCTCCAGCAAAGCCAGCTTGTGAGCCATAAATGTTGGCGTTGTAATTGGCTAAGTTAGCGTTCTGGCCCAAAGCCAAGTTGATACCTGCATTAGGGTCAAATAGCTGCGGCCCTTGCTGACCAGCCATACCTTGAGCAAATTGTGTCTGTGCCATGCCTAATTGTGCCGCATTTGACGGCCTGCCAAGGATAGCTTGGAAAGGGTCAGCCGAGGTCATACGATTGGCGTTAAAGGCCATTTGCGCGGCATTTACGGCCTCTTGACGACGTTGCCCCATAGCAGCCTCACGATTCATTATCTCAGCCGCTATTGTGGACGTATCGCCTACGCGCCCACGCGCCTGCCCGTACAGGCGAGCCTGCTGTTCAGCATTGCGTTGAGCTTCTGGGGATAGACGGCCAGCCGCCCCAGCACTCTGTAGGGCATATTGATTCATGCCTTGCAGCAGGGCTTTCTGATAGGGGTCAGCGTTACGGAGGGCTTCTGTGGCTCTGCCGCCGTATTGTTCTACGTCTGCAATGTCGCGCATCCTCTGCTGAGAGAGAGCGTCCATCTGCATCTGATTGGCTTGCTGGGTAGCTTGGGCATTAAGGTCTAGCACCCCACGTTGGCCGCCGCCGCCCATTAAATATGTATTTAGGTCAGCTAGGTTAAGTGCCGCATATTGAGGACGATACATCTGCTCGCTCTGCAATATCTGATTCTGCAAGGCTGGGTCAGCCATGCTCCGCATATAATCGAGCGCAGACTTGCCGGGGTCGATAGGAGTGGGGGCTGCTGGAGCCTGTGGCATTGAAATCTTAGAACCCATGATAGATAGTATTAAATGTTAATAGAGACGCTGTGGCCCTTGGCGGGAACTCTGCTGTTGATTGACGTATGGATTCTGCTGCATGGGCTGCTGTGCATAGCCACCATACCCAGCTACTGCTTGTTGTTGAACTTGAGGAACTTGATAATTTGGCACAGCTTGCTCAACCATTGGAGCTTGGGGAGCTTGATTGACCATCGGAGCTTGTAGAGCATTGGGAGTGTAGTTAGGCACAAATTGGCCGCCACCATATCCCTGCATACCATTAGAAGGAGCCATTGAGCCATATTGCGGCGAATACATCCCAGCAAAGCCCGTCTGCTGGTCTTGCTGCTGCATCATAGGTTGCGGCATCTGACCCATAGATTGTTGCTGTGGAAATGTATTAGAACCCATGATTTATCCTATGTTGGAGTTTGTAAAAGTCGTAGAAGCGAGGAATTGGCCTGTTCTTGAAATCTCTGCGCCAACCAATTTTGGCAAAAGGGAAGGGTATCTTGCTGTACATAATGCTAAGGGCGTTAGGGCCAACACATAGCTCAATCCACCAAGCATCCGCATCTTGCGGTTCCACCCATTCCTCGTATCTTTCCACCAAGCACGGCCTTGCAAGAGCAAGCATTGTAGGCTCAGAATAACAGAAGCCTCGCTCCAAATACATCCCATGAAGCCGAGGAAAGTCAGGGCCGTATAGAGCAATTGCATCTTGGATGGCTCCCATTAGGTAGCAATTATCCCGTGAGTGCGTAGCTTGGCAAGTAGACTATTGATGGTGGTTTGTAGTCCTGTATAATCTGAGGCGTAAGTTCCCGTAAGAGAAACATTAGCTTCAGCCGCAGCTTGCGTTGTAAGAAGTTGCACACCATTAACATCTTTATAGAATTTAGCTGTAACAGACCCAGAAGCATTGGTGGCCTTAAAATACCCTGCTGTTAATTCTTGGCTGCTAGAGAAAGTGATGTCTCCACCAGCGGCAACAAACCCTGTAGATTTTTGGAAGGTTTTGCCCGTTGTATCCGTGTTATCCATGATAACAAAGAAATCTTGGGTAGGAGATGCGCCTAATGTTGCCGCCGATACAGTGATAGCCCCAGAAGCATTGGTGACAGCAATGCCTGCTCCAGCGGTAAGAGTGGTGTTGGTAAATCCTGTGCCATTGCCAATAAACAAGGCTCCATTAACGCCTGTAGCTAGTTTAGCTGCGGTGATGCCGCCGTCTTTTACAATAATTGCACCAGACGATATAGCGGTGCTAACAGTATCCACTGCGCCAGCCGCAAATGTAGAGCTATTAACTGCGGCATTAAGAGTGGTCGCCGTTACTTGATTGCCGTCAGCAAATGTGTTTCCTGTCGTCAGAATAGCCATAGGGGTAGTATATCAGTTGTTATTAAAGGTTAGGCTGCACCAAGCGTTGTAACGGTTCCAGACGTACCCAAGTATTTTAATGCGCCAGCATCGTAATATATGGATGACACAGAATATGAATCACTCCCAGCATTATAAGTTAGGGTTCCACTAGCCATATCATACCCATAATTAGACGATACATTGACATAGGCTACATCGCTGGTTTTAACGGCATACCCACTAGACGGAAGATTCACGCAAAGGTTATTTCCAATATTTATTCTGTGTGCGTGATTGGCATATATCCCGTGTCTATCTGTATAACCAGTGCCGTTTTTGGTTAAAGTAGCAATGTTATTGATATGATTGCCCACAACATTTACTCGTAGCACTCCATGATACATTGAAAAACTATATGAGCCAGTGGCATTAGCTGCTTGATTCATGGTGATAGTAGCACCATTTACCGCAGTAATAATCACTGGGAAACTAAGTCCTGTTCCCCAAATGTAAGCCCCCACCCACGGCGTTCCCGCTGTAACCGTTGCCGAAACACTTGAATTAACTAAGGTTAAAGTTAAAGAAACTGAAGTGCTATCATCTCCAATTAATATGCCATGAGACGCTGTGCCATTAATAATATTACCAATAACATTAGTGTCATAGCATCCAGCGACAAGAATGCCGCGCCAACGAGAATCAGTGATGATGTTGTTAGCAATGAGGGTATTCATTGACACTCTTGCATCCTTGCTATCATTAAAACACGCAATAGCGTCATCTTCTTCTGTATTGCGGACAATATTATTAGTTATTTTTGTGCCAATATACCCTTGATTAAGATGTATCCCGTCTGCAAAAGTGTTATTAATATCGCAACCATTTACTGTGCAGCCAGCGTAATAACGCGCTTCAGTAGTTGTGTCAGCAGAAAGTTGGATAGCAAAATTCGGCCACTTACTTACAGAGCATTTATTTAGTTGAATATTATCCCCAGCTAACAATATACCTACGCCATAACCTCCATTTCTGTCTGTAGCATCTCCCCATAAATACAGCCCCTCTATGTTGACGTTATGACAATGCCCTTGAACCCATAATCCCGGATTGCCATTGGTTGTAGCTCGATATAAATAAGCACCATTTGCAATAATGTTTACGTTGTGCAGCCCATCAATAGCAATGCCTGCATCGGCTTGATAACGACCCGGAGGAAAAATTACTGTATTGCCGCGACCAACGAGAGCATAGGCAGATGCTCCACTACCGCCACCACCCGTAAATGTTACCTCGGTGTTGTAGGCATACCCGCTGCCGCCACCTGTTACCGTAACGCTTTGCACCATCCCGTCTTTGACAACTGCCGTAAATGTGCCGCTGCTGCCTACGCTAACACTAACTGTTGGGGTAGAGGTATATCCAGAACCACCAAATACTACAACTATTTCTTTTACATAAGTCCCTGTGGTAGCTGATGGTCGGGCCGCTTCTAATGCGGCAATAATTAGACTTCTTTCGTCAGATGTAGCGTTGTTGCTAACACCATAGTCTAATACATTAATAACCTGTGCAGAACGACTTTCTAAAGAAATAGCTGTTGAACCACCTGTAGCCGTATAGGTTCCCGCTCCAAGTGATGCCTGTCCTGTGCCGCCATTAACTTGCGGCAATGGTGTTCCAGAATACGTCATGGCTAATGTGCCAGACGTTGTAATAGGACTGCCAGAAATAGAAAATACGCTAGGAACTGTTGCTGCAACACTAGTTACAGTGCCGCCACTACCATTAGCTGCCGAGGTGAGGCGGCCTTGGGCATCCACCGTAATATTGGAGTTGGTATAAGCCCCTGCACTTACGGCGGTGTTGGCTAGTGTCACAGTGCCACTTGTAGTGATAGGGCCGCCTGTAAGTCCCGTGCCTGTGGCTACACTAGTAACAGTGCCTGTTCCCGGCGCACTAGACGCAATCGTTACCCCACTGCTGCTTCTAGTAACGGTGACGTTAGACCCCGCCAGAATGTTCATCTGGGTGTCTTCCATCATCCTATTCAAACGAATAGCTGTGGCTTCATCGCTTTCCCAATTAGCCTTGTCGTCAGACCAAGTGTACCCTGTTTGCAGGTCAGACATTATATTTTAGAATTAATGCCTTGGTCAGTAAATTCAGCGGCTACTTTAACGGTGCGAATCTTAGGGCGGCCAATTGTAGGTTGAAACACAAACTGCCCACCATAGCCACGAATATTTCCAATGCGGCCCCTAGCTGAAGCGTCTTCTGATACAGGCAGTGTTTCCTCTAACATATCTGATAATGATTGTAAGTATTGGCTGCTATCTGGATTCTGGGTAATAAACGCAATAGCAATATCAGAAACATTGCTGTCAGAACTTTGGGCTTGTAGCTCAAAAGAATTAAAGCGTTTTCTATCCATTGTGCCGCCTGTATATTGGCGCGTTTTTAATTCAGAATTAATGGGATAACCAGCGGCAGTACCACCAATCGAAAGATTAAGATAATCAGCATCATCCTCTCTGTAATTAAGGATATGGATGCCGCCGTTCTTATTAATAGCGTACAAATCATTTAATCCACCAGCACCCGCTCGGATAAAATTACTAACATTCCATCCGTTCTGCTCAATAATGTCTAATGACTCCCACCCTTGATTAAGGAAGTTATAGATAAGGATAGCGTTATTTTCTGTGGCTGCATCTAGCGGCACAGCAATGTAATAGCGATTGTCGTGATAGGTGGCAACGCAATTTGCAATATAGTCTGGGTTAATGCGTTGAATAAGCGGCAGGATGGATTCGCTCATGGGGATAGATGCGCCCCGCAAATTATATAAGTCTTCAAAGTTGACAGAATATACGCCGTTGTCGGACAAGAAAAAGATTTGATTGCCCACTTGCACCACTGTTTTGCGAGCAATACAACCCACTTCACGGGTTACCTCTTGCACCGATACGTCCTTCAAAGGTTGGCTTACGCCGCGAATAAGATGGATAGTGTTGCGATTGAACACGACAACATTATCTTCGGCAAACGGCTGTATAGCAACAACGTAGTCGGCTCCGCCAGAAGCAATGCGGAAGTTATTCTCAATCTGGTCGTAAGTGTTTTGGTCAAGAATGTCGGACGCAATAATCTCATCCGTAATACTCCTGCTGGTGATGGTGGGGCTGCCGCTGCTGCCAGCCATTGTATAGTAATACGGCATCCAGAGCCGTCTCTGATGATAGATAGCCCACGGAGGGGCTGGCATATGCGTAAATCCATTGCCTACGCTTTGCGGCGAACCCAACACCACTGTAGCCCCTGTAATATTATCGGCTGTGGCAAAGAACGTAAAGACGTTAGCACTTGCCACGGTTGTAACAAAATACTCTGACAGGTTATTTAGATTGGTTGTGCCACGGTCAATAATCCTAACAGTGTTACCTACCACCAGCCCATGCGCTGTTTCACTAATAGTGACAACGCCGTTGGCAATAGCACAATTAGCTGAAGCCGTTAATGTTAAAGGCTGGGTGTATGCGCCATTAGATACTAATGTAAAGGCTGGGCTGCCAACAAGTGTTCCTGTAAATTGTAAAGTTGTTAAACCATCACGGAACAAGAAAAGATAATTGAACGCCTGTAATAGATTAACGTCTGTATCTATGGTGATGCCGCCGGGATAGGTGATGGTGTTGGTAGTGGCTCCCGTGCTTACATTCACTGCCTTTACACCTGTATTGGTGGCAAGCATGATGTATTCATCATTATCAGAAGTAGGGTCTGAGAATAGACATGAACCAAATACAGCATTAACAATCGTGTCTTCCAATCTTGGTGCGCCAACTACGGCAGTGCCTGTGGCCGTCCCAGAGATGCCTGCAATCGTAATGCTAACAGAGGTGCTATTCACCACTGTAATGATATAATTCTGCGCTACAAAAGATGGGCTAATTCCTGTTATGCCAGAAACATACGCTAGTGTAGCCGTGGTAAAAGAATGAGCGGTGGCAAACCCAATAGTAATAGTGGTAGACACTCTTGTTACACTATTGCCCGTTTTATTGGCGTAAGTGTAGAACGGCAACGTCAATGCTGTGGCGTTAGTAGAAAGAGCCGCTCCAAAGTTTTGCACGCCCATGCGCGTTTGCCATGCGCCATCTAAGTCCATACGCCCGTTAGTGGACAGAGCTACTTCTCCCGCCTTTAATTGGTCAGGACGCAAGCGAGCGTTCATGCGAGCAAATCCCGTATCCCCTTCTTCCATAAGAGGTGTGTCTAAGGGGCCATAATTATTAAAACGCGCCATAGACGTATATTACCTTAACAATCCCAAGCTCTACGGCTCCAATAGTTGGCAGATAATTTGTTAGATGTTCCCTTGATGCCGCCAGACCTAGCGCAATAACTTTTCTTGCGTGCGGGGGAGGACTTCTTAATTGTCATATTAGCGTCTCCAAAACGCACAATACGCTCTTGTCCATTCTGGCATCCTTTGACGACAGATTTTTTGCCGCCACTAATATCTCGTCTAGGACTGTTACAGGGTAGGTCGCGGGGATTCATGTTAGCGATAGGCTGCCGTTTTTTTGGCAATGTTCTTGGGTTGTTTTACAAATTGCTTCCCTGCTTTCATGCCTTGGCGTTTAGCTCTATTGGTGGCCGCTTTTTCCCCAGAACTTAGGGCTTTTTGGGCAGCGTCAGGTAGGTAGCGTTCACCTGTCTCTAGGCTAGGCTTACCAGAGGATGTGCGCCATTTCTGGCGCGTCCAATCTACAAGGCTGCGCTGTTGGGGCTTCAAGGCTACTTGGAGGTTTTGTAACCGCCGCCAGCCCTCTTATAGCTGAAGGCTAACAGTTGGGCTTTGCGTGCGCTCCATTGGCCGGGGTTGCCGCCCTTGCTTCCAGCCTTAATGCTCTGGAACAAGCGTTTACGCATTGTAGGTTTCGTATATACGCCAGCCGAGTTTACGGTGGACGCAGCCATGTTAGTAAGCCTTGCGGGAGGTGGAATAGCTCATACGGCCACCATTAGCCGTGCCAGCCTCCATAACGCGCTTCTTGGCGGCATTCTTGTTCTGATGCGCCATCATTTCTTTCTTGCTCATGTTCTTATGGCTCTTGGTCTTCATTGTAGGGGATTTCATAGGATTGTGGGTAAGAAGTGGCCTTAAAGCGTCAAATCGCCTTAAAACGCACGGAAAGGGTGCTACAAGCGATTTGTATGGGCTGTTAGTGTTCTAGGGCAGCGTTATTTGGCAGTTCTAGCTAAAGGACGGCTACCAAACCACCACATAACGGCTGTTGACGTAGTGAATACAAAGTCTGAGATAACGGCTTCTGTGGCAGTTATACCTAGTTTATCGCCAAATATAACACAACTTAGCGTAATAATCATGGCCCAAGTGAGGCCGGGACGGGTGAACGCCCGAAAAGCGTCCACTAACACACGGATGGCTGACACCCAGACAGGGGTGTTCTCTGGGATGTCAATGTCCTCATTAGCCTGTTGGGAGGTGGTGAAGGCCGCCAGCTCACCTTCCGTCACCTTGAGCCGCGCCATGCTGTCCATCTTGCGTATCTCAATGTCAGCCTCCATCCCCTTGGCTTTAACATCAGCCCACTTCTGGAAGAGGCTTAGGATGCCGCCGAGTAAGCTGCCCCCTAATGCGCTGCTGATGAAGCTAAACATATTAGTCTTGGGCGGCTGGCTCAGGCTTAGGCTTTAAGGCTTCAGCAAGCTGTTCAGCGCATTTGCGGATAAGCTCATGCTGCTCCGCATTTAGCGGGGCAAGACGGGCGGCGTTATAGAGATTGTTGAGGGCTTGTTCTGTGGTCATACTCATCCATTACGTTTAATAAACCAAGCAGTCAAGGCCGAAATCACAGCCGCCAAGACAGCCACCTTCCCTTTAAGCTCGTTCTTGAAAACCTCAAGCATCGTCACTCGCCCGTTTGTTTTGATGCACTGAGTAAGAATAATCTCTAGCTTGGCATCCTGCGCGTCCATGCGCGTGAGGATGGTGCTGAGTTGCGAGTCGATGCTGAGAGGGTCGTAGCTCATTTGGATTCTAGGGCGGCGAGGCGTTTGCGGAGGGACTGCAGCTCGGCTACGAGGATAGGAATGAGAGCCGCATCACTACGCTGCCACTGCTTTGTAATGGTGGTGGGGTCGTCATCGCCCACACTCACCGCGCCGATATGGGCGAAGATGGGGTCTGCGGCGTGTTCCTCTTGAGCAACAAATCCAATAACATCCTTGCCGTCGCCATTGGTGTCTCCCTTCCAGTCAAACACGCGAGGTTTTAGCGCATCAATCAATCGGCCCGAATCCGTGAAGTCGCGGAGGTTTTCTTTGAGGCGAGCGTCAGATGTCGTGTTGTAAACAACGGCGTTGGTCGTACCGACGCGAGAAATGGAGCCAATTTGACCGCCAGAACTACGCATAGCGTAAAAGATGGAACCACTAGTATCATCACTGTTGAGAGAAGTGATTCCGCCTCCTGCTCCAGTGTATGTAGCAGAGATGCTGCCCGTGACCGCGAGGCCAGCCGTAGTTATTTCCGCTTGAGTCACAGTACTTCCAGCAGTTGAACCTGTTGAAACCCCCAATCTTAACGGTATAGAATTTTGAGTATTTAGATAAACAGCAGTAGTGCTGCTATTTCTAATTGAAAACATTTGAGTGGTGGAATTACCAACCCAAGCCGAATTAAAATCTCCACCATTTGTAACAGTTGTATTCTGAGCAACCCCAGATGTTATTGTAGAACTAATGTTTCCCGTGGCCGACAAAGTCCCTGTGATTGCCGCGCCTCCAGAGGAAAACTGAACAACTTGTGCGCCAGCATTATTATAGAATGTGGTGGTTGGGCTTGTTGTGCCACCCGTGATTACGATTGGGTTTACCGAACGAGTCACGTTGGTTACCCCCCAATCCCCCGCGTTTATAATACCTGCACCAAATTGCCAACGGTCTCCACTTGACCCAGCCGCCGAAATTAGTGCAGAGGCGGCACTACTTGTGCCGTAAATTAATGTGTTAGGAAAACCCGCTTGTGTAATAGTTCCAGTAGTCGATACCGTCGTGAAGCTCCCCGCCGCAGCCGTGGTCTGTCCGATGGCCGTGGAGTTTAGGCCGGTGGTTGTCAACTGCCCCACCTGTGTTTGGTTTACGCGCAATGACACTGGATGATTCGTGTAAGAGCCAATTACAGCAACCCCTGTGTCGTATGTTAGGGTGGTGCGAATAGTGCCGGAATTGACTTGGACGGTGTCGATTGCGGTTACATTGCCTCCCGTTGACATGGTCACGGCACTTGAACCAACTGCAACATTTCCGCTAAACGTAGCCGTGCTAGATGTAGTTAGCGTCGTCGCCGCCACCGTGCTAGGCGTGGTGGCTCCGATAGCCGTGGAGTTTAGGCCAGTGGAGGTGAAGGTGGCAGCTATTACACCACTTGCACCAAGTTGCAGAACAGTTGAACCGCTGCTGAGAATACCGGCATACGCTGTTGATGAACCCAATAATGCACCACCTGCGCTGCTTTCAACACCCACAGTCAATGTGCTGCCATTGTTACCTAAGCGCATCTGTTTGTAACCTGTGCCATAAGGTGCGGTAGACTCTAATGTGGTGCTGCCAGACGCAACTGTTGAGGTAATGGTTCCACTCGCGGCCACCGTCGTTCCGCTAATCGCCCCGCCTGAGATAGCATCCGCGCCCACATCAATCGACCCAAATCCGCTAGTGATGCTGCCGCTGTTAAGTGCGCCGACGGTGACGAGCGCAGAAGTGCCAACGTAGCCGGTGCAGCTTGCAAGGTTGCCGCTGGCTGGGGTGCCTAGCACCGCTCCGTTGCCAAGCGTGGCTACACCTGTGACACCGAGCGTGCTAGAGAATGTGCCTGTGGTGGCTGCAACGGATGACGGGGTGGTGGCACCCAGCGTGCCGTTCAACGCCGCCGCCAGCGAAGTTCCTGTGGCAATGCCGATGTTTGGCGTGACTAGCGTAGGGCTGGTATCAACCACAAACTTTGTGCCTGTGCCAGTCTGTGAGGCAATAGACGTGGCGTTACCAGATGACGTAATTACGCCAGTGAGGTTTGCGTTGGTGCCATCATTCCCGTTCAACTTCTGAATCGCCTGTAAAATAGAATCTGTCGCGGCCACTGTGCCAGCACCGCTAGTGTAGCCAGTGAGAACCTTGGCAATGACGGGAGCGTTAGTCAGAGTCGTGGCGTTGCCTGAGCTGGTTACGTCGCCCGTAAGGTTGGCGTTCGTTACCACCGTAGCCGCAAACGACCCTGTGCCACTACCCGTAACCCCACCCGTCAGCGTGATTGTCTGGTCGCCTGTATTTGTGCCGCTGAGATTTGAACCCGTCACTGCACCTGTTGCCGCAACCGTGCTAGTTGCAGTAATGGTAGTCGCCGCCACCGTAGAAGGATTGCTTGCGCCAAGCGCAGTGTTTGTAATGCCGACAGAACTATAATCCGTGCTTACGCCCACCACCGCGCCCGTGCGCCCGAATACGCTAGAAACAGCGTCTGTGTTGTCCACCTTCTCCCAAGCCGAGCCATTGCTAATAATCCAATCGCCAATGTTAAACACCAAGCTAAACTGCGTGCCACCCGCGCTCACTACATAATAATGTCCATTAGTAATTGCAGCTGGCGGATTTGCTAGCGTAGGCGTATTAGTTGCCGCACTCCATGTCCCCTTATATGTCACTGTACCCGTAAGCAAGCTGGGCGGAGCGTAGTTGATTACTTGGTCAAAGATTCCAGACATATTAGGCGTAGTTGAGTTCGCTGATTGTAATTGTGCCGCTGCCAGATACTGCAATCACCTTAGCAGCAATAGCCCATGAACGGCTCCAGATGCCAGAGTTGCCATCCTTAAAGATGTGACCAGCCCCAGCCGTTGGCGCACCGCCATCAATCGTGACGCGCATATCGCACCCATCTAAGCTCCAATAGACATGGCTTGTGTCAGCATCAAGTGCCGCCACAATAAAGTCGGAAGCTGTCCCTGTAACAGCTAATGTTCTATCACCCACGCCCGGCGCGGGTAACACTTGCATTGGGCCATTAACGATTCTTGAGTTAGCCATAAAATTAGCAAGTAAAAGGTGAGCCGTAGACCGTGGCATCCACTGTTGCACGGATGAATTTAGCCGCATCTGCTCTGTTAGCACTCCAGAACTCGCGGGTGTTTGCGGCAAATAAATGCCCATTGGTTGAGCTAGGTGTGCTGCCATCATACGTTACATACACACCACCAACTTGCACTTCAAATAACACAAACTTTGTTTTCCCATTATAAAATGCGGAGGTAAATGGGATAGCAGTGGTACTCACTGTAATCTTCTGGAGCGTGGCACCCGGAGCGGGAAGCGGATATAAATTGACTGAGAATGTATTAGCCATGATTAGCGGGATTGACGGGAATTATAGGTTGAGATTCTGCGTTGTAAGGTGTTTACGTTACGTTGGTTTTCTGCTTTGTCTACTTCTATCATAAGATACTGCTGGGCATTGTTTTCTTCGGCCATAGCCTTGTCAATCTGCCCATCAAAGCGCAGATAGTCAGCATAGGTGGCATGGACAGCAAAACGATAGAACTCTAAGGGAATATCTGTAGAGGCCGCCGTGTATGGCCCACTCCACTCCTTGTAATAATTAACCCAAAACGAACTATTGTTGGAGAAATTATTGATAACGTGCGCCCCATCAACATCTACATAGAACTCATACTCTACTGAGCTATTAAGATTGAGAGGATTGTCGCGGAAAATGCGATTGAAGCTATCCACCGTTGAAATGCCAGCATAGACGGCTGTGCCGCTGCCAGTATAAGTTTCTGTGCCAGTGCCAGTGGTTAAATCATAGGTGAACACAGAAGCACTCACTTCTGTAATCTCATAGTCGCCATCTGGTTCCACCGTGCCAGACAAACCAGCAATCGTCACCGTTGCACCCGTAAACATAGCGTAGGGTGCGCTTGTAGTGATAGTCACTACACTTCCACTACGAGTTGCAGTGCTGATGGTATAGGTTGCCCCCGCAATAGCGTCACGGCTAATCAGCCCAGTAGAAGCTGGACGTAATTCGCCGCCCACAATGTAGCGCGGCCAGCTTGAAAAGCTACGATAAGCCTGATACAACCTACGGTTCGCATTAGCCAAGATGCGCGTTTGCTCAGTGGTGGTGAAGCTGCTATTGCCCGTGAGAGCCAAGACATCTGCATAGAAACTTGTATAGGTGTTGCTTTGCATTATAGTTTATTAGGAGATAGATGCGGAAATGCCTTTTGGAAATACTTCATAAAGCCCTTAGAATGAATCTCGTCGTGTCCGTACCTCTGCTGCATACGGAAGAACTCCCATTCTGGAATGACTCCTACGCAACGACCTAAGCCCTTCATGGCTTTAACGTCTTTATATTGTTTGGCCTGTTCTGCCGCCTCAATTTCCTTCTTTCTTTCCGTCTGTTTCTTTAGCTCCATGCCTGTTGAAATCTCGCGGATTAACGCTCTATTTACCTCACCATCAGAGTATCTAGGTAGCTGAGTAATTATGTTCATGCACTAAAAAGGGGCATACCCTTAAAGGTATGCCCCAAGTATAGCAAGACTAGTTTGTGCTTACTGTGTCGGACAATCCATCTGCCGCCACGCAAGAACCCAGCCCCCAGCCGTGAGGTCACCCACCGTGCCATTAAACTCCATCAACATCGTCTTTGCCGATGTTGTGTTATTGGCGTAGCCATTAACAACATTGGAGGTAGTTTCCGTTCCACTGTCTGTGCCAACAAAGGCATCGCCAGTGTTCCAGATAACCTGAGTAGCACCGTCAACGTCGCCGTTGTCAATGAACTCATCGGGGTCAGCACCAGTAACTCCGAAGTCAATGGTGAGGTTACTTGCACCAGCAGGGTCTACCACTTGGTAAAGCACCGCTGTATCTACAATACCGCCCTTTGGCAACGAACCAACAGCGCGTTGATTGGCAGCACTGATAGTCGAAAGCCAGCCACTGGTTTGTAAATCGACATAATCAAATGCCAATTTGTGTGTGAAGCCTTGTGCGGCTTCGTTGATAGTTAATTTAGCCATGGTAATAGTTCCTTAGTTAATGGTTAGGCAATCGCTGTGATTTTGCCGTGCGCACCGGGGTGCTTAACAAGCAATGTGAGCGTGCTGTCAACATAACCACGGTCGCCGCCGCCAAGGTTAGGAAGACGTGTCGAACCAAGGCTGATAAGCTCCGCAACCCCGTAGTAGTCAGGATTGATAAGGTAACCAGTGTCTTTGTTCGTTGTGTCAGGAGCGCAGTCAGGGTTCATGTTGACGATGCTCACCATGCCGTGGTCGGACTCATACATCTCAACAGCGAGCTTGATGGTCGAAACCTCGCCATTGTACGTCACTTGGCGAACAGAATAATCTGTGCTGCCAGAAGTACGGGCATAATCGCTGATAACGCGACGGAGGGCTGTGTCAGCAACCAGCGTGAGGCTGTTTGTTGTGCCAGTGACGCGATAGATAGAGGTAATCAGGTTATTGAACACTGTCTCTGTAATCGCACCAGACGAACTAATGCTTGCAGCAGGAGTACGATAGGCAGCAGGAACGTCGCTTGGGCCAGCGGAATCAATCCAGTCGCCCAAACCGCGCAGACCGTAGACGGTGCTACCACCATCTTCAACCGAGCGGTCATTGTTGGACATCAAAGTCGCTTCGATGTCGCGCTTGATTTCACGGACGGCTTTCGCTTCCGCTTGGGCAATCTTCGCTGGGCCAACCGAGTCAACAGCGTTCTGCAAGTCAGACACCATGAAGTCACGGCGGAACTTTTGAACATAGTTGCCAAGGCGAGCGCGGCCAGCAAACTTGTCAGTGAAGGCAGTGACATCAGAACCTTCCGCAACACCCGTTGTGACGGGAGCAGAAAGGCTGTCCACTGTCCACTCAACAAAAGTGGCGGAAGCTTTGGATTTAGGGGCGGACGACAGCACAGGAGTTTCCTCTGGTGCAAGAATCGTCAATACGTCAAGCAGGTCTTCGCGGTTTGATACCGCAGAACCCGGATTGGTTGTGTCGAATGTGTTAGAAAAGGCCATTGTGTTAGATAATTACTTACGTTTAGAAATTTGTTGCGTTCGGAGGGCTATGAAGTCACTCACTGCACTGGTCTTTAAGAACCTCTCGTGGGTGTCTCTCTCCTGCTTCTGCTGACGACCTTCGGGCTGCTCAGTTTGAGCTGCCGAAAATCCGGGCGAAGAAGGCGGGTTGATTGAGGCTTTGGGCTTGTCTATGTTAATAGACTTTCGGCCATAAATAGAATTAGCGGCGTGTGCCACCATATACTCCATGTAAGGCTCTAGGTCAGGGACGCTATCCATAGCCTTTCTGAGAAGGGGACTGCCCTTTAATATCTCATATTGCTTACGAACATCGTTATCCTCACCACCCATCCATTCCAATTCCTGTCTAGCAGCAACGTCCATTTGGCCGCGAAGGGCTTTACGTTGTTCACCAGCCTGTAGCTCACGCAACTGCGAGGGAAGAAAGTCTTTGCGAGCTTTTTGAGCATCGCGCAGGGCTTTCCGCACTTGCAATTTTGTCAACTCCTGACCGTTCACTGTTGCCACTACGTCATCCGCCGCCAAATGCTCATTGTTCCATAGCACATCGTCGGCCCATTCAATCACCTCATCGACTTCTTGGGTTTTAGCCTGTAGGTCGGGAAGGGTCTTGATAGACGCATAGGGATTGTCTTTGGTTTTCTCAGAAGCGAGTGGGTCGCTGTTATTGCGATTGTTTAACTCATTCCGAAGGGCAGCAAGCTGTTCCTCGGCGTGTTTGCGTTTAGCAGTGAGTTCCCCAAATCGGGCCACGGCACGCGAACCTAGCTTTTCAGATAGTTCGCGCAGTTCCGCTTCTGACATATTCTCTAAATCAACTTCGTTTGAAAGAACTTCCTTTGGCTTAGTTGGTTCCTTTGCTTCAGTGGGGCCGCTCTCCTTAGTCGGCTGCACTTTACGCTCTGGTTCCTCCTCAACCTTGGGTTCTGAAGCCGTAGGAGCCACGGGCGGTTGCCCTTGGTTCTTCTGGCTAATACGATGGCGTGCAAGTTCTGCCATTGTAATGTTGGACTTTACCACTGGGTTACTATCAGCACCCCCAGCGTTGGGTGCAGGTACTTCATCAGACATAGGTTTGTGCCGCTTTTTAACGACTAGCGAAGTCGATAGGCACATAATACCACCCCTTTTTGATGCTTGACGTATTTATGTTAATCTATCTCATATATTTATGTTATGCATAGCCTTGTAATAAACCACTACAGCACGAACCCAAATGCTTGGGTGGCCCCAGAACACTATTACATTGCCAAGAGTATGCGCCGCCATAAGGGAGAACTCATCATCCCAGAACACAGCATCTTTAAGTATAGCCGTGAGAATCCCCCGTATTGGATGGCGGGAGACGTTAAGATAAAAAACACACAACGATGAACCGCTATCAGATTAAATGGACTCAATATCTCCGTTCTGGGAACGACAGATTACCCAATGATGCCGAGGTGTTGTGTGCTGGCGAGATGCCCGTTTGGGCAGCAGACGCTCAAAAAGCCATCATTTGCATGAAGGAGAACTTCCGTGGAATAAAAATAGTTTCAGTCGAGGAATACAAGAAATGAAATTATTTGCTTGACAAGGGGCTAGATTTAGTCTCATACTCTGTTTTTCTTTCTTGTTTCTTTTTATTTTTAAGCTGTAAGCCGCAAATAGATTAATTAAATAAACTATGAGCTTCATGGCCGCCAAAAAAAGGCCATGTGTAAGGCTACCCCTATTAAGGAAGATTATCTGTCTTCTTAATAACGTCTTTAGCTTCTGTAAGCTGCAAGATGCTGTCAAAAGCAATTATCTGCCCACTAATTTGCTGAATGTGTTCTGTCTTAGCCTCCAGCAGAGAGCTAATAGCATCCTCTCTCATGTTCTGGATTTGCTTGAGTAGCTCGCCAAACGGCTTGAAATTACTTAGGAATACAAGGTCTTTTTGCATAAAGATTATTTGGCCGAGCGCACCATCTCAGAAAGTGTGTTGGCACGTTGGCCTACTTGCTTGGCCCATTTGCTATCCATCATTTGTTTAGCAGCTTCTTTATAGTCCTTGTTAATGAGGGCAGCACGAGTTTTAACAAATCCACCTAGCTTGGTTGCGCCCAAATTAAAGGACATATCAATTACAGCCTTTTGAACGTCTTCTGGTTGTAAAGACAGATTGGGAATCCAGTTGTTAGCATCCTTGGTAGCTTTAGAAATAGAGGTGTCATAGAGACTCCGAATAACAGGTTCTGTTAATCTAACCTTACCAGCCCTGACATCTTTAACATTGTAGCCCATGCCAGCCAATATTTTCTGGTTATCTTTGTCGTCCAGATTGTAGCCAATGCCAATCGTAAGATGTCCTGTAGTGTCCTTGTAAGCATAGGGTCGGCTATCCTCATGTCCAAGAACTTGCAGATATAAACCTTCGTTGAAATCTGGAGTAGGAGCAGCTTCAGCTACAACAGGAGCCACGGGAGCTGGCCCCTGCTGCGGGGCAAAGTTTACATTAAACATTGGCTGGTTTACTGTTGTGCCATCTGCTGCGTGTTCATCTGACCAACGGCAGCGGGCTGAGTCCCGATTTTGCCAATCTGGGCGTTCTGCATTTGCTGCATCTGGAAGATATATTGTGAATGATACTTTTCGAGACGACCCTTAAAGGCTTCGTCTTGCTGTAATCTCTGGGCAACGTCTGGCTGCTGGGCGTATTGGGTGATGACTTGCAGCGCGATTTGCGCCCCATTTGGACGGGCTGGCATTTCAATAGCGGACGAGATTTTTGTAAGGTCATCGGTTACTTGTTTAACAATCTGTTGCTGTGCTTGCTCGGCAGGCTGCAAGATAGCGTCTGCCAGCATTGGGTCAATGGCGGCGGCAGCTACGTCCAAGAGGGAATCCACATTGATTCGGCCATTCTTGTCAAGCTGAAGCAAGGAAACAAGCTGCTGGAGTTTAGCTTCCTGCGTTTCTGGGTCAGTGTTTAAGACATCAAAATTAATTAGGATGTCAAAGTCCTCATCAGGATTGCCCTTGTCAAACTTCTGTGGGTCAGGAACACCCGTAACACGGAAGAACACTTGTTCTGGGCCAAAGCGTTGATAACACTTAAATGACATCTTGATGACATCGCGCACATGGCCCAAGAACTTATCCACAAAGAACTGCTGTTTGATAGACGACAAAGGATTTGTGGGGTCTAAGCCAACAAGATTGTCAGCCGTCTTGAGCTGTGTGTTCTCCATCTCTACAGACCCCGCATTGTATTGCGGCACAGGGCCAAACTGGAACTCACCAGCGCGGCGATAGGGAACATAACGTCCCGGCCCCCAATCTTTGGGTTCATTGCCTACAGGATGCAGCACAGGAGGCAGCGTAGCCATGCTGTTACGGTCAATGCGGCTATCGCGCTCTACCTTCACTTGCCATTGGATGCCGCGCAATAGGTCAGAAACATTCTGTGTATCATACAGACGTTTGCTGTTTTCAAACAGCCGTGTAACAACCACGGGATAATCCTCGTAGCCATTCATCAACTCAAATTTGGCATAAGCAGGAACATTCTGCGCCTCTTTTTTGCGGTCTAGGTCACGATGGAATACGGTGCAATAGATGCCTTCGGAGTTGTCTTCTTTGTCAATCAACCGTTGGTAGCCATACACCACTTCAATGAGTTCATTGGCCTCATAAATCTGTGTGGTGAAGCCATAGTTGCGGCGGCCATTTAGTTCTGTCTCAATAGCGTTTACTTTAACGCCGCGATAATGCTCAATGACGTAATCCACCCATTCTTTATCCCAGCCCTCTGTTCCAACCTTGTTCTGCAACTCTTGGGCTGTGTAGTAGGTGCGCCAGAAGCAATAGGGCGAACGCTGTGGGTCTGTAACGTAGGACGGAAAGAAGAAGTCTCCATCAGGGCTAAGGGTTTTGACTAGAGGACAGTCAATCTGGCGGCGCACAACAGGAATCTCAGCAACACCTTTCTTGCGGAGTTCATTCAAAGCACGCTTGGCACGTTTATCAGACACTTGAGGGTAGACAGAGCGCAGCATCTCAATGAGCTGGTCATCAGCGGTTCCCTCTAGCACAGCTTTGGCTAGATTTGGGTCGGCTTGAGCTAGTTGCGCTAAGTCTAATTTTTGCAAGTAGGTGCTGTTTTCACGTTGCCAGCCTACATAGGTGATAAGAACGCCACGCTCCAATAAATAATTGGCGGCAAGTTCCATTTCCTTTTTAAAACGTGGAATATAAGTACTCACCATCCATTTAAGGAAGCTACTTACGACCTTTGACCTCCCAATATCTGTAATCTCTACAGGATAGGCGCGAATGTTAGCGCGAGACATAGACGAGATAAACATAGCAACATACGCATTGATACGCTCATCAATAACGTGCGCCTCTGTATCCGCCGCACCCTCCCAAGGAAACGCATCAGCCCCGTGTTTGCGTAGGTCGCGGCTCTTACCCGGCCAATAATTACGACGGTCATCATAGCTACTACGGCAAGTGTCAAAAAAGCTACTTAGTTCATTAACTGTTTGCTCATACGCATCACGCAGCACTTTAATGTCTGGCTCTTTGCTAGCGTATGTCAGGGCTTCTTGTTTGTCGGTATTATCCATTTAATTGGCGGGTTCTAATGTCGGAAAGAATTGTGTGGGAATATCCTTTATACACCCCAATTTTATCAGCCAGACTACCGGGCGGGATAGGACGAGGGTCAGCAGTGAGGAGTTTACAAAGCATTTCAAAGCCAAGGAGTCTATCTACTTGCTCTGAAATCCAATCGGGATTATTAGTTATATCCCGTGAGGAGCGCATGGCGGTAGGTTGTCCCAGTGGCATCAGTGATAGCGTGAATTGGAATACGCTTATTCAACAGTTTACCACGCAAGCGGCGTGGGATGGCTACAGGCTTTTTGCCGCCAATCCCCACAATCTCACAATACACCCAATTAGGATTTTTGGCATTAGATAACACCATGCCTACAAATTGATTGGGGACAGCCAATGGGATGTCAATGGCTAGACGAATCTTGGCAATGCCAGCCTCGTTAAACCATGTGTTCTTACCAACGCCTTTGTAATCTGAAACATCGAGCTTAGTGGTTTTAAGCGTCATAAGCTCATTTACAGAAACGTTTAGTTCCTTAGCTAAGTCTGTTATACGAATAGCACTCATTTAATAGCCTCCTTTAATTTTTGATACATCATACTTATTTTCCTTAACAAATTGGATTCCATCAATGGCAGCATAACGACATACGTCGATGGGGTCTTTCCACGCTTCGTCGGGGCCGCCTTCGGCTGTGTATTCTTGGAACGCTTGGATAATGTTTTGACAACGGTTGGATACATAAAGGTGTGGGCGATTAACGCCATCTATTGAAATTTTTCTATTGTAGGCCATCTTGCTTTGAATGGCTTGGATGCCATCCTCAATATCCAGTCCGGGCGCAGGAACGAATGTCAGGCCAGCCATAGACAAGTCTTCGATGATAGAAGAAGCCCCGTCCTGCCCCTGATACTTGGCCGCGCCTAAACGTGGGTCAATCAGCCGTTCAAAAATGTTTTCTTTGCCATCAGACTCTAGCGTCGTAATTAGATTAACATAATCCTTGATGCCATAGCCTAGCCCCTTAGACCCCTCGCCGCCTATCCATTTGCCGCTATGCCATTTAGCCCAATCTCCTACAGCAACGTCAGGCCATTCCCGATAGATGTAATACGTCTCTGTTTCGTCCACAGCTATCCAGCACATGAACCAATTCTTGCGGCCAGCAGGGTCTAGCACCATGTACCTAGTGACATTTAGGCGAGGAATTTTTTCATGCGCTATGACATTTATATCCGTACTAAAATTAGGGAACTGACAGCTAAAGCTCTTGGTGGGAATACCATACGCACGGCACAGGATTTCTTCCTCTGGCCTATTGGCTAAGTCCTTGGCAATACGGTCATAGCCGCCAAAGGGATTGTCCTTTGTATGGAAGTAAATGACGGCGGCATTACGATTCTTAGAATGTTGGATAGTGCTTACCATTCGTCCTCCAAGGAGTTCTGCTGGTTTGCTTTCTATTGTCGTAGCCCCGCCAATGTAGTCGCGCACTACTTCCGTGTACCCATCAATAGGGGTAAACGTCACAATCATCTTGGCATTACGGGTAGCCAAACGGAATCTAAGGGTGTTCAGTAGGTCTGGCCCAATTAAATATTCGTCGCACCATGCCCCAATGTTCATCACCTTAGCATCCCTGCACCCCAACTCCGCACCTTCCAAGATGGTGTCGTTGTTTAAATACTGGGCATACGTCTTAAAAATTATTTGCGACAAGCTGTTAGGCAGAATCAAACTCCCTTTGCTGAAGCCGTTCTTTCTAGTGTAGCTAACATTCTCCTCAGCCCCCAGCATTTTCTTTCTATATTCTTCTGGCAGAGCATCATAGATGGCACTCTGCTGTTGACGTATGGATACATCGGCGTTCTGGCTAAAGCACATGATGACGCTGCCGTGATTCTCAATAGCTGAATGAACTACAGCCCTAGCCGCATAACTTGTTTTACCAGAACGATTACCGCCGCTAATCAATATCTCTGTGAACTTGGCAAGCTGTATGTCCGCCTGTTTCCAATGCGGCAGGACAAAGCCATATCGATAGCTGTCCCGCTCGCTATTAGTAATAGACGAATGATATATCTCCCACAGCTCCAGCAATTTACTAGGTTCCATCTGCGCCATCTCATCAGGCGTGGGCGGGCAAAGCACTGGGTGTGATTTCCACTTCATGCGGCGTTATCTGGCGGCAACACAAAGCTTTCCACAGGAATAGCATCCTTAACCAAAGAAGCCTTAGCAGCATTGATGGCGGCAACAGCATCCTCTAAGGAAGGCTTCCCAGACCTATGCTCAATCACAACCTTGGCCTCGCCCAAGCTCTGTAACGCTTTATCCATAGCAATACCATAGGGCAGCACTAGGTCGCGGATGTTCACCTTCTTCATTGCCTCCTCATCATTTGCTAACATCTCAGCCTTCTGAGCAATTAGTAATCTCATCTTCTCCGCTATCTCAAACCCATCTGCGGCAAGCTGTTGCCTACGTACATCCATAGCCACTTCATTGCGGGCCTTCAAACTACTAATGGCATTAAACGACAATCCCGTCTCTTTGCGTATCTCCTCAAACGTCCATCCCTGACATAGCCTCTCTAACGCCAACACAGCCTCTTTAGGGCGTTTTGATTCCGTAAGCGCACCATTACCCCCATGAGATGCCACACTCGCCGCAATGACAGGTAAAACGTATTCCTTATCCATCCCAGAATCCTACCCCCCAACAACATCTGTGTCAATACTATTCTAATTCCATTGAATTCGGGGGAATTAAATGTCCATTATCTCTGACGATATGTCCTGCAGCATTTCTTTACACGTTAAATAAACGTGATAAGAAAAGCCAATTTTTTTGCGGCACCCCCTATAGATAAACAATCATCTATTATCACTTACGGCCATAAACATCCTTTAACCAATCATATCCTAGCTACTTTGGCGGCACCCATACTACCTATAAGGAGTGTTTTAGCTTTATACCCTAGAAGTAGTATCATAATACTAGCAGCTAGCAGGCAGGCATCATCACGAAACAGATTTCGTCATCATAGCAGGCCATGTTGCAATTTTTTTTAGGGCGGTGCTAACCTAATCGTAATTCTCTTGCTGGCCAGCCGCCTGACCCCCGCCCCCCCCCCCTTGCCCCCATTTCC
>Ga0222712_10000844_pt1 | contig 39176 bp, 26 predicted proteins | sample C33_657DmetaG_FD_165043 | JGI IMG/M metagenome (GOLD analysis project Ga0222712, IMG submission 165043) | Estuarine water microbial communities from San Francisco Bay, California, United States - C33_657D | ecosystem: Environmental > Aquatic > Marine > Unclassified | place: USA: California... | reverse complement strand
GAACAATACCTTATCCAAAAGAAGAAACGTTTATTCAAAGGAATTGACGAATACAATGGTGTTTATCGATTTGTATTCGATATTGAGACCACAGGTCTTGATCCTGAAACTTGTAATATCATCTTGATTGGAGTTAAGGACAACCGTGGTCTAAATGAAACCATTCCCGCGTTTGGTGAAGATGGTGAGAAAAAATGTATTGAAAGATTTTTTAAACACATTAAAGATTTAAAACCTACAATTGTTGCTGGTTATAACTCAGCTTTCTTTGACTGGCCGTTTATATTAAAACGAGCTCAAATACTTGGTGTTGATGTGAATGGTTTAACACAAATCTTCACTAAAACAGGTATGAAGGAAAAGGAAGGGATGTTAAAACTTGCTAACGAAATTGAACCATATACACAACACGTTATATGGGGATTCAACATCATCGATATTGCCCATTCAGTAAGACGTGCTCAGGCAATCAACTCTGAAATTAAAAGTTGGGGTTTGAAATATATCACAACATACTTGGAAAAAGAAAAACCTAATCGTGTGTACGTTGATGGTGGGAAGATTTCCAAAATATATCTTGATAACGAAAGTTATTACGTTAACCCAAAGACGGGTGGTTACAAACAAATAGGTGAACCTGGTACCGAAGGATTAATGGAAAAGTATCCAGGTAAATTTGAAATATGGCCAGGTAGAAAAATTGTAGAACAATATCTTGACGATGACTTGTATGAGACAATGGTCGTAGATGATTCATTCTCTCAATCAACATTCTTACTTTCTAAATTAGTACCTACAACGTATGAAAGAATTGCCACAATGGGTACCGCAACATTATGGAAGATTATCATGTTAGCATGGTCATATGAAAACAATTTGGCGATACCGGCAAAAGACGAGAAACGTGCTATCACGGGAGGTTTATCTCGTTTATTAAATGTAGGTTTCTCAAAAAATATTGTTAAGTTTGACTACTCGTCACTTTATCCATCAATACAACTTGTGTATGATGTGTTCCCTGAATGTGACGTTATGGGTGTACAAAAATCGATGTTAAAATATTTCCGTAACATTCGTATCAAATACAAACACCTTGCTGGTGAGTTGAAAGATAAGGACCCTGTTATGGCTGAAATGTATGACCGTAAACAATTACCAATTAAGATTTTCATCAACGCATACTTCGGTTCGTTATCGGCACCTCAAGTATTTCCATGGGGTGATATGAATATGGGTGAAACGATTACGTGTGTTGGTCGTCAGTGTCTACGTATGATGATTATGTTCTTCCAAAAGAAAGGTTATAAACCTCTCGTAATGGATACGGATGGCGTTAACTTTGAAACACCTGAAAACATAAACGACACGGTATACATCGGTAAAGGTCTAAATGAATTAGTTGTTGAGGGTAAAGAGTATCGCGGTATTGAAGCGGATACTGCCGAGTTCAACGATATATTCATGAGAAATGAAATGGGATTAGATATTGACTACGTAGCACCTGCTTGTATTAATGTTTCTCGTAAGAACTACATCATTAAAATGATGAAGAAAGGTAAAGAGAAAATTAAATTAACGGGTAACACAATTAAATCAAAAAAATTACAAACATATATTGTTGAGTTTTTAGATGCCGGTTTAAAACATTTATTAAATGGTGATGGTTTATCATTTGTTGAATTGTATTATGATTACGTTGAGAAGATATACAATAAAGAAATACCTTTATCGAAAATCGCTAACAAAGCTCGTGTTAAACAATCAGTAGAGGACTATAAAAAGTACATTAAAAAGACAACGAAAGCTGGTTCATTAATGTCTCGACAAGCACATATGGAACTTGTAATTCAAAATGATTATCCTGCCGGTTTAGGTGATACAATTTATTACGTTAATAATGGGATTAAAAAATCTGATGGTGATGTTCAGAAAATAACAAAACCGACAAAAAAGGCGCAAGAGGAGTTTTTGGCTAAACATGGTATACAGATGCCATCTGAATATTTGAAAATCAATTGTTACATGATTGATGAAAAAGAGATTACAAACAATCCTGACTTAAAAGGTGATTATAATGTTGCTCGTTATCTAACTAACTTTAACAAGAGATTGGAACCGTTACTTTGTGTGTTTAAAACTGATATTCGAGATGATATTTTGATTGAGGACCCTAAGGACAGACAATTCTTCACTAAACTTCAGTGTGATTTAATTAATGGTTTTCCATTAAAAGAAGATGGTCAAGATAAGTTTGATGAGGTTATGACATTATCAGATAGTGAGGTGATTTTTTGGAACCGTATTGGTAGAGATCCATTCTTCATGTATGTTGAAGATAGTTTGGAATTGGCAGACCAATATTGGGTTGAACACAATAGAAAGGTTGTGGCACTTCAGGAGGCTAGTACTAAATCAAATGAAGAAGAAATTATAGAAACTAATGGTAACGATTTCGCATTACACGCAGTAGAATCTTAAATTACATTATAAGGGGATTGGAATGGTCTATATTTTAACGACTTGTTAAGATTTTCCGCTTCATTCCCCTTTCTTTCAAGAATCTTTTCAGGACGAAGTCTTTCAAGACGTTGCATCAATTCCTCAACTAATTTCATTTTCTCATCTTTAGCTTCAGTAAGTAAAGATGTGTAATCTAATTTTACTTGACTATCGGGTACTTGTAAATCACCCGAAAACTTACCCCAAATCCTTGCTAAACCTTCTTTTGCAAAGGCTATCAAATATTTTCTAACCCAATTTTGTGCCGGTTTATTTAATGAATCCCATGTAAGTTGTTCTGTCTCAACGTCAGATGGTAATTTAATTACATCTTTATTTTGATCTAAACAAGTATCTCTATCCATAGTTTCATAATACCAATACCAAACCTTAAAACTGTGTCGTGTTATTGAACCAAAATCAAATCTACCACCCGGTGTATTATGTAAATGAACAAGTTTTGTACCATTAGGTCCCGCGGTGATTCTATATGTTAATTCACCACCAATCAAACGGTTCTTAAGGTTTCTATCTTGCATTCTCATTAACAAATCGAAAGCGGGTAACATAAAGTATGAACCCGACGCACCAACCTGAGCAAATCCACCCACACCACCAAACGCAACACCACCAAGACCACCGAAACCACCTAAAAATGGGTCAACGATAGAATCAGTCAATTCTGCTCTTGTGAACCAAAGTAACTCATTTATCTCTCTTCCTGCGGGGATTTGGTACGTTTGAACGTTAGTTTCTAATTCAATAAAATCCTTCTTTAACTCCCATGGTCCACCAGCTTGTAAACCCACAATCTTAGAATAAGAGTAGGTATATTGTGTTTCGTAGTCCAAACTTCTCGTTGTGAAGGCACGGGTCAAAGACTGAGTATCAACATCTAATCCCGCCAAACCTGACCATTGAGATTCAATTAACCAATCAGAAACGTATTGTTCATATTCCGATAAGGATAGTTCCATAAAGGTGTCCATTTGTTCCTCTGTTAGTTCAATTCCACGAACTGGCATACCTAACAAGTGAAAAACCTGTGTGTATAACTTCTCTTTTTCGGGTTGTGATATTATTGTTGCACTCATATTATTTGGTATATTACAATAAATATCTTATATTTGTATTATGTTTGATAAAGAAAGATTTACCAAGTTTCACCAAAGTCACAAGAAATCATTTAGAGAGATGATAGATAATGCATTATTATCATCGACTTTCAATGAAATTTATTATAGAAAAAGAATTGATGGTAAAAAAAAGTGGATTGAAGATAAACTTTTTGGTGATATTATAGGTTGGATTTGGTCTTGGATGAACTCAATTAACACAAATTACACTTGTATATATTTTATTATCGATTATTTGAATACTATCATTGTTGAAAAAATCACAATGGATGATTTATTAGACAAGGGGAAAAAAGAAAGTACACTAAAAAGAATAGAAAATTTAATTTATGAACATAGAGAAACTATTTTTAAACCCGGCAGTGAGGTTTTTAAAAAAATGTTTTTTGTTACTCAACGAACATGGAATAGGGGGAACATATCTGTTATATCTACCATTTTAACATTAGGTGAAAAATTTGAACTTTTAGATGTTGATTTAAATTTCGAAAGAGGTAACGAAGATGACATGAGTAAAGGTACTGATATGTTTTTGGTAATATCGGGTATTAGAAAAAGAAATCAACATAAATCGTGTTACTTAAAAAAAGTTGGAAGCAAATATATTTCAGATAAATTTTATTGGGACGAAAAAATTTATAGAAATAATTTAGACACAATTACAATTGAATATAAAGAAAAAATATATTTTGTTTCGATTTCACAAGATTCGACTTTAATTGGGTTAGACCAAAATAATGAATTTTTTTTCCATGAATCATTGTTAATTGGTGAACCGATAGATGTTGTTCAATGTGAATTTACAAATTCATTAACATTATTACTTGGACAATGTATATCAAAAAATATTATATTTAAATTTCATAAGGATGACTCAGGGATTAACCATATTTTTCATGAAAATGGTAGGTTAATAGTTTATTTAAATAACTTAGAGAGAAGTGAATTAGATAAAACAAAAATATTAATTACAAATAAAATTAAAGAACTACAATAATGCTTTAAGTAAATCTTTACTGAATGATTCTGAATACTCCCCGTCACCCATTACTTGGTCGATAACGTTCTTTTTCTTTTGTAAAATATTATAGATAACTTTTTCAACGGTGTTCTCAAATACAGGATAGTAAACGAGGACACTATTTTTTTGTCCATATCTATACGCTCTGTCCTCACCTTGTGAGTGGTCAGCAGGAACAAATGATAAGTCATTCATAATAACAACTTCTGCGGCAGTCAAAGTAATACCAACACCGGCAGCTTTAATGTTACCGATGAATACTTTTATCTTGTCGTCATTTTGAAATCTATCAACAGAGTCTTGTCTCTTATCTTTAGACATACGACCATCAAGTGTTACCGAGTTCTTTTTATACTTCTCATGTAACATATCTAATGTCATAGTAAAATTAGTTAATATGATTACCTTCTTACCTTGTTCTAAACATTTATCAATCAATTCACATGTGTAGGGAATTTTTTCATAAGAAATTAATTGACGAATCTTCATTAATCGATTTAATGTAACACTAATGGTTTCGTCGTCTTTCTTATCATTACTAATACGTGTAAATTCTTCTAATTCCTCATCATACATTTTACTTGTTAATTCAACAAACACTGGAGTAACAATTTTTTCGGGTAAATCAAGAATGTCGGTTTTCATTCTACGTAAAACAACGTTCTTAGTACGTTCTCTCAATTCATCTAAATTACTAGCACCACTCGTATTCCAAACTCTACGATTACCGACACTAAATTGAAAACCTTTACAATATCTTCTAACATAAGTTTGCCAATTTAAAGTTAATGGAGACTCAACAATTTTTAATAGATTAAAATAATTGATTGGTCTTGAAGTCATAGGTGTTCCTGTCAATAACCAAACTTTTGGGATTGTTTCTAAAACATCATTTAATAAACGGGTTCTGTTTGCGGTTGAATTTGAAATGTAGTGTGCTTCATCTACGATTGCCAAGTCAAAATTGGCATTAACCAATAATTTATAATCGTCGCTATCTTCACTCTTGTCTGTAGTGTGGTAGTTCTTAATAATATCATAATTAATAATGTAGTAGTCAAATGTTGAACCCCATTTACGTCCTTCGACAATTAAAACTTTTCTATCTGAATAGTTTTTTATTTCCCTCTCCCAATTTATTTTTAAAGATGCGGGACATACTATAAGTATCTTTCTTGCTTTACTTTCTAACGATGCGATTACTGCTGATGTAGTTTTACCTAATCCCATGTCATCCGCTAAAATGAATTTATCATTAGCCAATAACTTCTCAATTGCTATCTTTTGATGATCCATAGGAGGTCGACTACTATACGGAGAGTAATCAATAATTCTATTTAATTTTTTTTCAGGTTGAACAATTGCGGCTTTAGGTAACCAAAACGCGGTATTTTGTTCACTATCTAAAATCTTACCCCAAATATGAAACGCCTTCTCGGAATCACATAATAATTTTTCACACCAAATTTGTTCAACAGGTTTTGTTAGAAGTTTTTCTTCCATAATCTTCTCACCAAAAGTATTAACAATTTTAATGTATTTGCGTGCTACCTTTGGAGTCACGTCTTTATATTTCATAACGTACTCCGCTTGAGGTCTGGTCAATTTAAAGTTTTTTACATCAGTAAATTTTCTCTTCCATTCCAACAATTGATTATTGGAACCCTCATATGTTGATAATATTTCCCTAGCTTCTATTTCAGGTATCATAACTTCTTATAAAATATACATAAATAGAATGGAACATTAAACTATTTATTAAGATATGAACAATAAACTACCAATAACAAGATTAGGTAAATTCTTCTCAAAAGACGATTTTGATATTAATATTCAAATGGGTCAGGAATACCTACATGGAGATTTAAACATGAAATTGGTCCTTTATCGTGTAGATAGAGGTAAAACTGAGACTGACGCGATTTATGCCGAAGTGGGTAAGGACGAGGTAAAATTCTTTCCTCCAATTGAGTTTAATGCTTTGGTTAAAATTGATGAACCTAAAAATTCAACATATAAAAACGGTTTAATTCGTTATAATGAACCGGGTAATTTAACATTATCGGTATATATTAGACACTTAGAAGAATTAAAAATAGATATTAGATATGGTGACTATATTGGTTACGCAGATTCAGAGGACAAGATAAGATATTATACTGTATCTAATGATGGAAAAGTTACATCGGATAATAAACATAAAATGTTTGGTTATAAACCTCATTACCGAACTATAACCTGTGTTCCAACACAGCAAGGTGAATTTAGAGGAGTTTAATATGGGAATACCTAAAAGAAAAAACAATATTGATGTTTACGGTGGTAAGGAATATTACGAAGGTAAACAAATTGTAGATAGAAGACAGGAACTATTAGATAGGATTACTAAATCTGATTCTTACTTACCCGATTCTATTTTACATGATGACTTAGACGGTGGTATGCTTAGTTTCGTAAAAGAAAACTTTGTAATCACAACTGACGGTAAAAAAATTCCTGTTATTCCAAAAATTTTAACAATCCAAAGATGGGGTGAATTCTCTAACAATTGGGAATTTTCGGATGATGATGGAAATGTTGAATTACCGTTTATTGCTGTTATAAGAAAACCCGATGTTCAACCCGGTACAAATCCTGTGGTTCAGAGAACAATACCAGATAGGAGAACGTTCTATTATGCGTCTGTCCCAACATGGAACGGTACACAAGCGGGTGCTGACATTTATAAAATGCCTCAACCTGTTGCGGTGGATATTACTTTTGACGTTACCATAATTTGTAATAAATTCAGAGATTTAAATAAGTTCAGTAAAATTGTCATGCAGAAATTCTCATCAAGACAATCTTACACAACAGTAAAAGGTCATTATATACCAATTGTATTAGATAGGGTTGAAGATAATACACCAATGGAAACTGTGGATGGTCGTAGATTTTACATTCAAAATTATACATTTACAATGTTAGGATTCTTAATTGACAGTGAAGAGTTTGAAGTAAAACCCGCTGTCAGTAGAATGTTTTTATTGAATGAATTTATTCAGAGTAAAGGATTCCAAAAGAAATTTATCAATAAAACAATTGATATAACTGTCACAACTTTCCCTTCGGACGGTATGCAGACAACATATAGTGTTGGTGAAAGTATAGGATTTTTATTTAATGTATCGGTTAATGGATTGGTTCAAGAAAGAGATGTTGATTATTATCATGTTTCAGGAACATCTAAAATAACTTTTACTGATGCCCCGTATGAAGGAAGTCAAGTTTCAATCTCATATTATAAAGGTAAAAATAACGTTTGGGTGGACAGCTATGGTAAAGCGGTTCAGATAACGAACGAATCATTTCAATATGATGGAACAAGTTTAACTTTTAGAGTGAATAATTCAATCGATAGTGTTGTTATATTAGATATAAATGGTCTTGTTCAAGAGGAGGGTATTGGATTTGATGTTAGTGGTAGAGATACTGTAACATTGAATGGAGAACCTTTGGTTGGGGATAGGATTAACATTACCTACTTATACTAATCGTCACCATATAAATCTTTCTTTTTAGGTTTACAATAGTCCTCAATCCACTTTTCTAAAACTTTATAAATTTTAAGTCCATTCTTGTCACAGTGTATTTTCAACATTTCGTGATGTTTCTCACTGATTTTTACGTTTTTAGTTTTGTTTTCTTCTGTCATAGATAAAAAAAGATAATTAAAGATAAATAACTATCTTAATTAAGAAAATTACGGAAATCTTTCATAAAAACAAAGATATTTATAGAATAACTAATAAAAATAATTAACCAAACATTAATCGATGGCAAATTCAAACAGAGTATTCGTTTCTCCAGGTGTCTACACATCAGAGAAAGATTTAACATTCGTGGCACAGAGCGTCGGAGTAACAACTTTGGGTTTAGTGGGTGAGACTTTAAAGGGTCCAGCATTTGAACCATTGTTGATTAGAAATTTCGACGAATTTAGAACATATTTTGGTGGTACATCTCCAGTAAAAGACGAGGGAGGAAACCTAAAATATGAATTACCTTATGTGGCAAAATCTTATTTACAAGAATCAAATCAATTATTTGTAACCAGAATCTTAGGATTAACAGGGTACAAACCAAATAAATCATTTGGAATAAAAACTTTAGGTGGGTTCCAACCATCAAACTCAACTTGGGCATCTAGTTTGAGTGGTTCCACAAGTGCTGATATGGACCCAAATCCATTATCAACTTTTACGGGATCAACATTTTTTGCTGAACTTAGTGGTAAAACATCATTTGAGGGAACTTCGATAACTGATTATATCTTCGCTAATTTTAGCGGTACAACAGGTAATAATGGGGTATGGTTCGCTATAGGTCAAATTCCTGAAGCCGACATTCCTAGTGGTGATGAATTGGTATCACCATTTACAGGTTCACTATATGCTGAATCTGATTATAATAAAAATTGGTATAATTTATTTAACAATGGTTCCAATTTAGTATATTCTTATCTTTTTGTATGGAACGGATCTTTAAATAAATTCGTCGTAGAAAGATATGTTTACGAAGCCGACTTAGTGAATGATGGTGTAGTTGTTGCGGTTTTAAGATCGAGAGGTCATTATAACAACCTTCAACAATTAGAATTAGAAGTTACTAATAATAGTCACTTCGCATTAGCATTGAGTTCTGATTTCAACGTTACTACTGACCCATTATCGGAATTTGTGATTAATGTAACAGGTGCCACTGAAGGTTTAAAGACATTTACATGTTCTTTTAACTCAGCATCAACAAAATATATTAACAAAGTTTTAGGTACAGGTGTATTTGACAAACCTTACGCCGATTTCCCACTTTATGTACATGAAGTTTATCCTAATCTGATAAACGCATTGTATGAAAGAGGTGAAATTAGAGGTATTAGTTTGGACGAAGTTTACAACGCAGAAAGTTCAAGATTCGCAACACAATGGGATACAACAATATCTCCAATGGTTGTTTCAGAAGTTAGAGGTGGAAATGTTTCAGACTTATTCCAATTACAAACAATTTCTGATGGTGAATCGGCAAACTTCGAAGTTAAAATTTCAATTCAAAACATTAATCTTGAAACAGGTGACTTTGACGTATTAATACGTGATTTCAACGACACTGACGAAAATATCGTAGTATTAGAGAAATTCTCAAGATGTTCAATGAACCCTGATTTACCTGGTTATATCGGTAGAAAAATCGGTACATCTGATGGTGAATACGAGTTACGTTCTAAAATTGTAACATTAGTATTGGCTGAAAATCATCCTGTTGACGCAATTCCTGCTGGTTTTAAAGGTTTCACAACTGAAACGAATTTCTCAGGAAGAACTCAAGGTAGTATTGTTTATAAAACACAATATCACGATGCTGGAGATGTTGTTACTTACAACTCAGACGGTTCACCAATCGTTGAATCAGGAGACAAAATTAGAAAAGTATCTTTAGGTATGTCTTCTCAAGTTGGTTACGATAGAGATTTATTAAAATTCAAAGGAACAACTGCTGATGAATATACACATGGATTCCACTTATCGGCAAACGCAGCTACTATCACAGGTGCTACATTGGATGGTTTTATGTTTAAAACTACACCATATGATTTAGAAGGTAATGATAAAGGTAAATTAGGTGTTTTAGCTAATCGTAAATTCACATTTGCGGTTTGTGGTGGATTTGACGGATGGGACATTTACAGAGGAGTAAGAACCTTTGGTGATGGTTTTATATTCGGAAAATCAACCTACATAAGTGGAAACACAGATAATGGTGGAGTTTTTAATATGTTTAACGGAAACTCAGATTATTATTCTTATTTACAAGGTATTAATACATTTGCTAACCCTGAGGCGGTTGATATTAACGTATTCGCAACTCCGGGTATTAACTTCTACGACCAAAGTTCATTAGTTAACCAAGCAATTGACATGATTGAAAACGATAGAGCGGATTCATTATATATTATGAATACACCTAACGTAACAGGACCAACTGCAGCAGAAGATGTTGTAGGTTTCTTAGATGATGCGGCAATTGATTCTAACTATTCAGCAACTTATTGGCCTTGGATTCAAGTAAGAGACGTAGATAACGCAACTCAACTTTACATCCCACCAACAGGTGAAGTATTGAAGAATATTGCTTTAACAGATAACGTATCTTACCCATGGTTCGCAGTCGCTGGTTACTCAAGAGGTTTAGTAAACGCAATCAAAGCGTCTAAAAAATTAACTTTAGACGAAAGAGATGAACTTTATAAGAATAGAATTAACCCAATTGCTACATTCTCAGATACTGGTACCATCATTTGGGGTAACAAAACTCTTCAGGTTAGAGAGTCTGCTTTAGATAGAATCAACGTTAGAAGATTGTTACTAAGAGCAAGAAAGTTAATTTCAGCGGTTGCTGTTAGATTGTTATTTGAACAAAATGATGAGCAAGTAAGAAATGAATTCTTAAGATTGGTTAACCCAATTCTTGAATCGATTAAGAAGGAAAGAGGTTTATATGAGTTCCGTGTAACAGTGTCAAATGATCCAGAAGATATTGACGCTAACACTTTAAGAGGTAAGATTTACATCAAACCAACTCGTTCTCTTGAATTTATCGATGTTGAATTCATCATTACTCCAACAGGAGCTTCATTCGACAATGTATAATTTCTGATGGGATATAAAAAGAAGGGAGGACTTTAGGTCCTCCTTTTTTATTGAAACACCTTTACAGGTGGAATAGTAATGTTCCACGAGGAACCAATTTTTATAACAATTATACTTTTATATTTCACCCAGAATACTGGAACTAGATATACTAGTATTTATTATTATATTTTATATTAATTAAGAAAAGCTTTATTATTTATTCTGGAACTAGATACTGGAGCCTGTAAAAAACTAATGAAAAAAATTGATAAAATCAAGTCCTTCTGAAGAATAATTCAAAAAAAAATTATTTCCAAATAGGATATATTTATAAGAAAGTAAAAATAACAAAAAAAACTTAACAAATACAACATGGCAGATTTATTAATGAAAATGCCGGCTCCATATGAGCCGAAAAGAGTTAACCGATTCATCGTTAGATTCGACTCATCTTTGGGTATCAACGAATGGTTCGTAACCTCAGCAGCTAGACCTAGTGCGAAAATTAACTCAGTCGCAATTCCTTTCTTGAATACTTCAACATATGTTGCGGGTAGATTCGAGTGGAATGAGATTCGTGTAACATTTAAAGACCCAATCGGACCTTCTGCGTCTCAAGCTTTGATGGAATGGTTCCGTTTACACGCGGAGTCTGTAACAGGTAGAATGGGATATGCTGCTGGATATAAGAAAAACGTAGATTTAGAAATGTTAGACCCAACAGGTGTTGTGGTTGAAAAATGGAAATTAGAAGGTTGTTTCATCACTGATTTAAACTTCAACGAACTTGACTATTCAAGAGACGATTTAGCTTCAATCACGTGTTCTTTAAGAATGGATAGATGTATCCAAATTTACTAATAATGAATTAATCTGTCATATTGAAAGGTGTTATTTTTATAACACCTTTTTTATTTTATTAAACTTTACTTTACAATAGTTATTAGTTAAATTTAGAGTATGGAACAATTAAGAATAGACCCTTCAATCGCATACGACGTTGTTGAACTACCAAGTAAAGGTATTCACTACGCAAATAAAAAGAAATCATTAAGAGTTGCGTATTTAACCGCATCCGATGAAAATATTTTAGCAGCACCTAGTTTAGTCACAACAAATAGTGTAGTAACTGAATTACTAAAAAGAAAAATTTTAGATAGAGACATTTCAGTTGATGAAATAGTTGAAGAAGATAAACAAGCAATCTTAATATTCTTAAGAAACACCGCGTTTGGTTCCGAATATAAAATTACTGCGGTAGACCCAAAAACTGAACAAGAATTTACATTCGACGTTGACCTTTCATTACTTAAGGTTAAAGATTTTAACCTTAAAGAAGATTCGAACGGTGAATACACCTATTTCATGGAAAGGTCAAAGAAAGAAGTTACTTTTAAATTTCTAACTCAAAAACAAGAAAATGAAGTTAAAGACATCGAAAAAAGTTGGAGTGGTTTAGGTATTGCCCCAATTGTAACAAAACAACTTGAAATGATGATTCAGTCAGTTGGAGGTGTTAGAGATAATATGTCAATTAGAGATTTTGTTGAAAACCTACCAATCAAAGATTCACAAGACTTCAAAAAATACGTTAGAGAAAATAAACCTGGTCTCGATTTGACCCAAACAGTAAATACCCCGTCAGGAGACACAATCCAAGTTGAAATTGGGTTCGGGGTTGAGTTTTTTCGTCCTTTCTACGGATTATAAAAAAGGACAATTAGACGAATTTTTATTCTTAATTAAAAGAGGTTTCACATATGGTGACATTCTCACCATGCCAATTTGGGAAAGACGTTACTATGTTAACTATTTAATAGAATTAGAAAACAAACAATAATCTATTTATAGTTATGGCAACACAAACTAAAGAGTGGTATGTAAATAATAGTAGTACTAAAGCAGAAGCCTTAGGTAAATACCAATTAGATCTTGGTACCGATTCGCCAGACCCAGCAATTGTAAATCATATTAAAAGTCAAAGTTCATTTGGTAGAGACATTCGAAAACCAAGTACAGGAAGAAATTCATCATCATCAGGTTCAACATCAAACGTTACAGGTAACTTAGCCGAAGGACTTCAAGGAGCGTTAGACGTATTCAAATCAACATCTGATTATGGTAATGTAAGTGATAAAGAAACATATAATGTTTCAAGTGTATTGGAAACCATATCAAAAGACGGACTTTCAGCAAAAACCCTTTTAGCTGGAATGGGAGATACTGTACAACAAATATCAAATCAATTAGCGATTGAATCCCAATTAAGAACTGACATTAATGAAAAAACAGGTTTAGCAGGTAAATTATCAAAAGATGTAAGAGCTGAAATTGTTGAATCAACGAGTCAAGCGGTTAGATTTGGTTATGGTATTGATGATATTACAGGGGCATATGAAAAATTAATCGAGGAAAGTGGTAGATTTAATATTGTTAATCAACAAACTTTAGAAGGGTCATTAGGGGTATCAAGGGCGTTTATTGGAGATTATAAAGAAATTGGAGCAGTTTTCAATGAATTTGAAAAAGTTGGTTTTGGTGCAAGAGATGCTATAAAGGCGATTGATAGGGCGGGTACCGAATCACAAGGATTAGGGTTAAGAGGAAAAACAACTGTTAAAGATATTAGAGATAATATCGAAAAACTTAATCAATATGGGTTCCAAAAAGGTATTGACGGACTTGCTCAAATGTCAAGAAAGGCTACCGAATTTAGAATGAGTATGGGTGAGGCGTTTAAGGTTGCTGATAGTGTTATGGACCCTGATAAGGCGATTGAATTATCCGCAAACTTACAAGTATTAGGTGGTGCCATTGGGGCGTTTAATGACCCATTAAAATTAATGTACATGGCCACAAATAATGTGGAAGGATTACAGGACGCATTAATTGAAGCCGCTGGTAGTTTAGCCACTTACAATTCAGAACAAGGTAGATTTGAAATCACGGGGGTTAATTTAAGAAGAGCTAAAGAAATGGCCAATCAACTTGGAGTTGATTATAAAGAACTTACTAAGAGTGCAATTGCTTCACAAGAAAGATTGGCAGCTAGTAGTGATTTAATGGCTAGAGGATTTGACATGGACGAAAAGGATAAAGAATTCCTAATCAACATGTCAAGAATGGATGGTGGTAGAATGGTTATTGACGTACCAAAAAGTCTACAAGCTAGTTTAGGGATAAAAGATACCCAAGTTGCGTTAACAGATTTAACCGACTCACAAGCAAACGCACTGAAAAAATATCAAGAGGAAATGGGTAACATGACCTCAGAAGAAGTTGCGAGAGACCAATTTGAATCTATAACAAATATCCAAAGAGATGTTAATTCGATTGTCACAATGGCTAGAATTAGATTGGCTGGTGGTATTAGGGGTGAAGGTGGATTAAATTTAGATAATATCACTAAAGGTTTAGAAAATCAATTAACACAATATAGTAATAAAGTACAAAAGGGTGAAAGTGGAACAGTCCTTCAAGATTTAAAAACTAGTATACAAGAAAAATTAGATGTTGTAAAGGCAACTGGTTTCGGAGGGGCGGTAATGTCAAAAATTGAAAGTTTACAGACAAAACTAAATGAAGTTACGGGTGCTAATAGTACAAACAATAATGCCACACCAAACACATCATTACCAACCGCAAAAAATGTTAACTTAAATATTACAGTTCCAAACATTGGGGATCAAATAAGTAGAGAAATTGTTAGAAATCAAGATGTATGGTCAGATGTATTCTCAAGAGCAGAAAAGGATTATTTGTCACTTTAAGTAGGTGATAAAGTTTTTACCTAATAATCTATTTATAATAAAAGAATAATTAATGCCAAGTTTCTTAAATTTCGACTCAACAAAATCCGAGAGAGACAAACTTTTAGCTAAGAATCTTAAGAATCCTAGCCAAGGACCTCAATTGTTTAATGCAAGTAATTATTCAATTTCATCTCAAAATGAATATTCAGTAAGAGACTTACCTCCCGTTGATAGTAATAGACCGAATGATTTAAGTCAACCATCAAATCTTAACATTTATAAACCTGAAAACTTTAGTATTTTCGAAACGTTAGATACATTAGTTAGAAGGGAAAACTTAGAACTATATCCATATTTTAATACTAATTTAAACCATACATTTGTTAGTTTATTTACAAATAACAATAATGTAGGTGAATCTGAATTAGTTAAATTCGCATCAAACTACATGAGGTCTAGTGATGGACCTATATTATCGAGAATTAGACAAAATCTAATTACGGTAACAGATGGTAGAATGAGAATTAGTGAGGCGTTAAGTGGAGATATTAGTACAATATCAGATATTGTTACAGGTAAACAACCTTTCATTTTACCAAATTATAAAATTACTGTTGCTAAGACCTTACCGGGAAAGACAATAGATTTTATGCAAACACTCGCGGGTGTTACATTCCCTTTTTCAGAAATACCAGGAAATTATTTATCTGACCCTGAAAATCCAACACCAAACCCAAGACCTCAAGCAAAAACTGAAATTGGTAAATTGTGGCAAGATGTTACAGGTGCGTTAGGTTCATTATTGGGTATTCAAAGAAGACCTAAATTATCAAGAAAACCTTCAGATTTATTAATTGAATACATGGGTGAGGGTCAAAAACAAACCCTTTATAGAAACCTTTCATATTCAAAATACGCTCCTGATTACACAACAAGTGCGAGATCACAAAACTCATCTAAGATTTTTCAATTTGCCGATAATTTTGCTGAAGGAGTTAAAAATGTATTAGGATTAGAGGCACCAAATGGTGTTGCGTATATTGGAGATGATAGAGGTGAAGACGTTCAATTTGCGATGTCCGATTTTAACGGTAGACCCGTTAGAAGTAGTTATTATTTAAGTCTAATGTTTGACCCTGTTGCGGCACAATTATTCCACAGGGATACTAATATAAATGAAGGTGGTCCTATTAGTGGTAATCTTACTTGGATTAGTACGAACTCTCAAAACAAGTTAGGTCTTGAGAATATGGAGTACGGTGAAGAATCTTCTAACTTAGAAAATTCATTGTCGACAAAATATGGTTTTAGAGAGAATTCAATATTAGGAGAAACACAAAGAATATTAAATTCATTACCATCAGATGGTTCAGGTTTATCACATGTTGCTAATGTTATTGACCAAACAAGTAGAGCATTTAAAGATGGTGACATCTTAATGTCAAGAGGTTCGGCTGTTAAGTATGTTGATAAAACTACGGGTGAAGAAAGTGGTGCGGAGTTTTGTAGAGTATGGACTAAAGATAGACCATATTTTAATTATTCCGACACAATGAAAAGAACCGCGAATATTAGAAAATATGATGACAGTGTGATGGGAGGTTCAAGTAGACCTTGGAACATCAATATTGGACCTATGTCGAATGGTAATAAATCATTCGAAGGATCAACAAATATTTTTGACAAATACAAATACGGACAAGATTTTAATGGTAAAAGTTTTTATGCTAAGAAATATATGTTCTCAATTGAGAATCTTGCTTGGAGAACGTCAACTAAACCAGGTTTTACTGTTTTAGATTTACCATATTGTGAGAGAGGACCAAATGGTGGACGTGTTATGTGGTTTCCACCATATGATTTAAAAGTATCAGAACAAAATAGTGCTAAATGGGAAAGTAATACTTTCTTAGGTAGACCCGAACCAATATACACATATCAAAATACTGAGAGAAGTGGACAAGTTTCATTTAAAGTTGTAGTTGACCACCCAAGTGTTTTGAATTTATTGGTTAGAGAACATTTTAAAGACAAGTCAGATAAAGAAGCTGATGAATACATCAACGCATTTTTCGCTGGATGTGTTGATGTTGATTTTTATGATTTAATTAAAAGATACACCACATTAGATGCGGAGGATATAAACCTTGTTATTGCTTTTTTAAACGGTGGTAAAAATCCTGACGAAATTCAAAAGTTTAAAAGTGTTTTTACACCTCCTAGTATATCTAGTTCATATACCCCACCGATTGATCCAAAAGCGGAAACTATTAAATTAGATATTAATTTAAAATTCTTAAACGATACACCTGAAATAACTTTAAAAAAAGATTTCATATCTAATCGTGCTTATAAGAATGTTTACGACGATGTTATTAATAGTTCAGGAAGAACTGTTAGTGAATTAACAAGTGAATTAAATAAATTATTAGACCCAACAAATACAACATATAATAAAACCAAATACGATAAAGACCGTAAATTATTATATAACGCACCAAAACCAACTGGTGATATTACTGAAAATGTAAATAAAAAGGTAACTGAATTAACAACTATAATATCAAACGCAGCAACTGGTTATACTGAGTTTAATACAAAATTAGAAACACTTAAAAAAGACATAAAAGAAAACGCTTGTGGAGATGTAACAATTAACATCCTATCAAGTTGTTCTGCTGCTGCGGACAACAAATATAATTTTAAACTTTCAATAAGAAGGTCACACTCAATTATACAAGACATTTTATCTAAAGTTTCTAACGATGGTGCTAAATACGATTCAAGAGATTGGTGGTCATTTAATGAATTACCAACAGATTCATCAAAAGAAAAATATGAGATTAAAAAAGAGTTTTCTTATAAGGATGATTTAGGATTTGAAAGAGAAGGTAAATTAACAATTGTTAGTAAAAATGCTGGAGAAGAGGTTATTAACGAAAATAATCAGAATTGTCATAAAGAAGAATTTGTAAGTGAAAAATTAAGAAGACATTCACCTGTAGCATTTGGTTGTAGACAATCATATGTTAGAATGGAATACCAAAGAACGGCAAAACAGACACCCGAAATAAAAGATGAGAAAGAAACAAAAGGTGATGTAATTCCAAAAAGTAGATTAGAACCAGACGGTAAAGAAACAATACCAAGTGGGTACAAAAAACCTACTATTGATGTGATGAAAAGAATTATCATGAAGACGTTGTCCGAATGTTACTATTTCAAAACAGTGGAGGAAAATACCCCGTTAGTATTTAAATCATTAGTTGAAAAATTAAAATATTTTCACCCCGGTTTCCACTCAACAACACCTGAAGGATTAAACGCACGTTTAACTTTCTTAAATCAATGTGTAAGACCTGGTGACACTATACCTATTAAAGGTTTATCAGACGATAGTGATTTAAATGCTAGAAATACTACATTTGGACCACCACCTGTTTGTGTATTAAGAGTAGGTGATTTTTATCATTCTAAAATTATTATTAGAGATGTTAATATTACATTCGAAGATTCAACATGGGATTTAAACCCCGAAGGAATTGGAGTACAACCGATGATTGCCAATGTTTCCTTACAAGTAAACTTTATAGGTGGACAAGGATTAAAAGAACCAATATCAAGATTACAAAATGCGTTATCTTCTAATTTCTATGCGAATACCGAGATGTACGATGAAAGATCAGAATCGACAAATGAAAAAATTAATGGACAAGACGCAAAAACGTTCACCAAGGAATTTTTAACTGAACTTTACGAAAAATCAAAAACAACAAATAATAAAGCGGACGATATAAACGGAAAAGGAATACAAGAAGGAAAATATATTGGTGAATATGTTAAAACTGATAGTACTAATACTATTGAATATAAAACACTTATCACTAAGATTTTTGATAAGGTAAAAGATTATTTTGAAACCTATCAAAAAACTTATAATATCATTGTTAAAGAGTATGGTACTAAAATTGCGAGTTTATATTTCTCACCAACGTATAGAAGTATTAAAGATTTAACTGTACAAACAAGTGAATCGGGTACCGAAGATGTGGAATTATTAGGTGTTTATCCATCGGGAAAAGAAATGCCAGTTTTAATGAGAGGATTCAAAGCTGCGTTAGACGCAAAAGTAGAAACCGTAGATTTTGTTAGTATATTAAATTTTGATAGAATATTACCGAACTCAATTGAAGCAAACGCCAATAAATTATTAAAAAAGAAATTTAAAGATGTTTTATTATCAGGTGATAATTCATTGGTTGGTAAGATGTTAAATAACTCAGCAATCAAAACACTTGAAGATGCTAGAAATGAAATTATTACTTTGATTGATAAGGCAAACTATATTGTAAAATATAAAGAGGATGGTACGATTAGTGGTAGTACAGCGTCTAGTGTTTTATTTGAGTTACCTGGTATAACTGATTTTTATAGTAAGTATTCTGATGTAATATCATATATTAAAAAACATCATAAAGATTTTACTGAAGATTTAGACATGTCAATTAATTTCAATAGCACATCGATTAGTGATAGTGATTTTGAAGAAGTTTTAAGTATTTTGATGAAAGACCCAATATTGATTGGTGATGTTATAGATGTGTTCGGATCAGAGGTTGATACATCAAAAATGGAATCTAAACTTAAGAAGTTCGCGACTCAACCAGAAGAAAAGAAATTTAAATCACATAAAGACCCAAAACCAAAAACTTCATTAGAAGAGGTTATTTATGACGTACAAACCACCGACACAATTACTGAAGCAGAAAAGAAGAGTGAGTTAGAAAAAATATTTAAAAATAAAAATAAAGTAGGTTCTACATTAAATTATTATAAACCATGAGTAGGGAATATTTCGACAGGTACCAATTTTTTATAGAAGAGGGGAATTTTAAAATTGTTCCGGGTATTGAAATGCCTATTAAAGGAACCGACAAGTATCTTAACTATAAAAAAGGTAAGACAAGATTGGACAAAGTTTCCCAAGATTTCTATGGTACACCTGTTTTCGGTTGGTTGATTTTACAGGCGAACCCACAAGTCGGTAGTATTGAGTTTGAGATTCCTGATAATACCATATTAAGAGTCCCATTTCCCCTAACAAGCTCTTTACAAGATTATAAAAGAGGTGTAGAATTGTATAACTTATATTATGGGGAGTAACAGAGAAAAAAAAACTGAGGATATATTAGTTAAGGTCGACCAGAATAATCTGATGTATATCGACCCTAATAGTGTTATTAGTAAAAATGGTGAAGTCGCTCCGAGAGGAATCGACCAAGAAAATTTAGTAATGTATGTTAACCTTGAGGCTGATTTAATACCAAGGTCAACATTGTTATCAACAAACGACCAAAATACGATGACTGAAATTGTTAAGGGAACTTTAAATTTCATGTCAAACAATGGAAAAGATTTTGATTCAACATGGACTAATGCTTATAATGGTACAGATAGTCCAAATCCAAATAGTGAAAAAGGAGTTTTCAATGTTAAAAACACTAACTATGACGCATCTGCTCAATCATTTGGTATTGATAGTATTAGTATAACCGTTAAGGGAGCAAACTTTGTTCCTCAAGTTCAAATCAACTTTGTGGATGTAAGAGGTAAGACATTATTTGAGTCACCTGAAAATTCACCATACAAAGCATTCTTTCATATACCGTGGCCGATATTTTATTTAACAGTTAAAGGTTATTATGGTAAGGCCATAAAATATCGATTACACTTAGTTAAATTCAGTAGTAAATTCAATTCAAGTAACGGAAACTTTGAAGTAACAACTTCATTTGTCGGTTCAACGTATGCCTACATGAGTGATATACCACTTAAAGCGGCGTTATACGCACCTTTCATGTATGGTATTGAAACTGTGGACACACCACAATTTAATGAGGGAACTAAAAACTATATTCAAAAAGTTTCAAAATCATCAAGAGGTTATGCTTTATTGAATTCAGTTTATTCAGAATATAAAAGAAAAAATTTAATACCAAAGGATTTTCCAACTAAGACTTTAAAGGAAGTAGGTATCATAGCAAAATCATTAGATAAACTTTTAGAAAAAGAAATATTTGATGAGGTTGTGGATATGAAACTATTTGCGGCATTAAAGGAATTTGGAGATAGAATTACATCGTTTGAAAATGATATTAAGTCTTGGGCAAAAAGAAATTTAAGTCAAACATCCGTTCCTAAAAATGATGTTCTTTATTTTGAATTGTCTTCGGTAAATAAATCAGAAATGATAAATGTTACCGGAAGTACGTCGACAACTACATTAGAAAAATTAATCGATAATAATAAAATTAAAGTTAAAGAGAGTCAGTTATTAACCTTAAACGTTACAAATAAAACAGGAACAAAGTTTAACTCACAAACCATTCTTTCAAAAAACGTTGGTTCTGTTGGTGATTATTATATAATCGAAGGTTCTAAGGTGTTAGTGGCGATTAATAAATTATTTGATGACATTGGTGGTATACGAACAACGTTCAATCAACAAAAACAGAAACTACAGGATTTTGTTGAACAGAAAATGAACACCATTGTTAAACGTAACGGTCCTGGTACTTTAGGGTTTGAACCAACAGTAAGAAACGTATTTGCGATTATATTAGCAAACGCAGAAGTATACATTAGATTAATGAAGGATGTCCATAGACGCGCAATCGATGTTGGACAAAATAGAAAAGATAAAATACAAAATTTTAGTAAAGAAAGTAAAGGAGATTCAATATATCCGTGGCCTGAAATAAAAAAGAATTTTTCAGGTGGAAAACAAAATATCATTGCTTATCCTGGTGATAAGGAGTTAGTATCAAAACTTCAATCTAATGACCCTGTTCTTTGGCCTGAGGTTGAATTTATTGAAAACTATATAGGAATTACAACTAATAGATATGATCCGTTAGGTGATAAAGAACAAGGTGCCAATAACATCACGTATATTTTTGAAGGTAGTGATTTTGATGAAACAAAAATAAAACCAATCAGTACGTTGTTTACTGTTAATGATTCATTTCCTTACACTGACAAGACCCACCCCGCGTTACTCTATGAAATATGGGAAAGGTCAAAATACATGACATTACTTGATTCGTTCAACACTTCTACAATACAACAATTAGCTGAAAAAGAATTTAGTAACATTAGAGAATGTATCCAAGACGATGACGATTTGTTAGGTGTGCTTTATAATAACGTTAAATCTGATAAAGATTTGGAAATGTTATTACCGGGAGTTTCAGTTTTTGATAGATACCCTTATAAAAAAGATAATATCCCAACAACACCATCAATTGTTGACGTATTCGAAGTTCCGTTTTCAATAAAACAATATACAAACTTAAATAAGTCAATAACGGTTGCCGACGAATATTCAGGATTAACTGAAAATTTAATATCGTTTATTGGACCTGAGTATAGAAAAAATATATACCCATTTAATACACCTACGTATTTGTCATATATAGGTAAATCAAGTTTTGATGTTGAAGAATTAAAACCAAACGGTACGTTAAGTGTAAATTTAAGTGAAGGTTTTATTTGTTCACCAATAGATGGAAAATCATGGGTTAAGAGTACCTATGTTGATAATTTATTTGCTCAATATTTTAAAATATCAAATAAAAAAACAGAAACATCAACAAGTATATTAAACACACCATATTTCCACAAACAACTACATAGTGATTTTATCAAAAGTAGTCCATATGGTAAATTCGCGTCTTCGGCTTATCTACTTTTAAATTCGTTACCGTTTAAAGATTTGAATGATGAAATTGAATTTAATGGTAAGAAGACAAGAATGTCTACTATGTTTAGAGAAGTTGGTGCAACACATTTTATACCATACTATCAAATATTAAGATGGGGTTCAATATATCATAGGTATAAAACCTACATTAATGTTGAAAATATTGGTTATAATGATATTCTAACAGGTGTCACCACACCAATCGACACACAGTTATTTTTCGGTGTTAGTGGAGAAACCCCAACCCCTATAACTGCGTTTACATATACCGACGAATCAACATCCATACCAATTTTCTACAATGATAGTGTGGGAGTTCATCCTTATTATGACGCGGTATATCACCAAATTGTAAAAGGAACCAATCATTACGTTGTTAGTGGAGGTACAACTGCGTATCAAAACAGTATTAACGATAAGGTACTTAGAATAAGTAAAAGAAATATTTTTAATAAAACAAAATTCATTACTCAGTTTGTCGACAACTCACAATTTGATGGAAATGATACTGATTTAACATATACAATTTTACCATGCGATGGTGCCAATTTATATAGTGGTAAAAAAGTTGAAACCTTTAATACTGAAACCGCTAGAGTTTTAGGAACAGAAATAGGTTCATTAGACATTTCAGGAAACAATTTTGCGATTGAGGAACAATTAAACTTCAGAGTTATTTGGTCCGACGACACCATTAATAATGATTATAGTGGAGTAACGTTACCGTCGTATAATGAATACTTTACAACTACGGGAAATACATACGAAAACAAAACATATAAAAAAGTCTTAGATTTAATAGCCACTTTTAGTCCGACTATCTTAGAAGAATTTGAGAATATATTTTTAAACTTCGCAAGTGAAAGACTTGTTGAGGAATTACCGTACAAAACATTTGACAAAGTAAAATATTATAAATTCCAAGATTTATTGGAGGGTATTTTAACTGTAGAAAAAACTGCGGGAGACGATTCTCTACCATTTACTGAGGTTGCTAAAAGTATTAAAGAAAAACAAGTTGAAAAGTTAAAACAAGTTACAAAAGACTTATTAATGAATGATTCATTAATAAAAGTGACATTAGGTAATCCAAAAGAAATTAATCCTCATGTTTTAGATGGTTTCTGTGGAATTAGTTCAGGTAACACATTTAGTCATAATCGATACTACGTAAATCAATCAACAGGAAATGATGGTGATATTAATAGAGATTATTTAGAACTTTATTTAGGTCCAAATAGATTAACAACAAAAGAAACTTCATTAGGACTTTCATACTATGAACAATTCTTTATTGTTAACGATGTTGAATTTAACAAAGATAATATATTACAATTTAGACCAATCATCCAATTATATGCGGGGTGGGCTAATAGCGGTTATACTACAAATACCGGATTCACACCAACATCAAATAGTTTTAAATCACATTTAACAAGTTCAATTTTCGATGGTGAAAATGGTTCTAAAAAAAGACAAACGGAGTTTTTACAAAAATTAATTCCATTGTTTACATTACTAAGAACCAAAGAAAGAACAGGTGGTATAAAGTTAGATAATGGATATAATAACGAAACATTAAAACTTGAGATATACAATCACTTCAAATCGTTTAACGATAAATGGGTTGCAGGTAATTCAATAGGTCAACGTACATTATTAGAAGAATTTTTATTCTTAGATAAAGCCAATAGAGATATTGGTGATAAGGTTTTCTTAAACTTAGATAAACTTGTTGATTTAACAGACGAGAAAAACGCAAAACAAAATCTTTACGGAGCATTAGGTTCTCTAATTGCGGGTACAGGTTTTGATATGAGAGCATTACCAGCGTACGTTAATTTCTATGGAACCAACTTCTCAAACAAAACCAAAATAACACCATCTAAAACTGTTGCTAAAAATTTATTCGGAACATTCTTAGAAGTTGATTATCAAGAATCCGCACCTAAGATTGTTGTACAATATGTGGACGGACCTGTTTCAAAACGACCATCCGACATGGGAGAAAAATACAAGTTCCAAGATGATAGTTTTAATATTGGTAACGTAAATAATAACTCATTGATTATCACCACACCTGATGTGTTTAATACTGAAAACTTGGCGAAGTCAAATAAAGTAGTTGCGTTTGAGGTAAGTGTTGGTGACCAACATCAAAGTATATTCAAAGGTATTCAATTAGACCAAGCTACACTTAAAAATACATCGGAATCATTTGTGGTTTTAGAAAACTTGGCAAGATCTGAATCAGGAGCGGGTACGTATAATGTGGATATTGGTTTATTCGATTACTATAGACAAGCGTCATATAGTTGCGAAGTCACATGTATGGGTAACGTAATGATTCAACCAACAATGTTCTTCTACTTAAAAAACATACCAATGTTCAGAGGTTCATATTGGATAACTGAGGTGAGTCACCAAATTAGAGGAACAGGTATTGAAACAACATTCAAAGGAACAAGACTACCTTCAATATCATTACCAGACCCTAAGGATTCATTTGTATCTAGTTACCGTACATTGTTCGATAAGATAATGAACAAAGCAACGGCTAAGATTAATGAGTTAAACAATACCACTAAAACAAGTGAAATTGTTGTAACTCCACAGGGAAGTTTTCTTATTGACAAAGGTGAAAAACAAATTAACGGTGAAGAAATCGTTAAGGAGGCGAATGTTGATAAATTCGGTATTCCTTATAATGGTGCCGAAAATGAAAAATATATCCAAAAGGTTAAATTTAGAGATAAGGAATGGTATAGAGCGGTTGCCGTTGAGATGGGAACTGAAAAATACCCAATCCCCGATGATACGACAATGTCGATTATTAACTTAGAAGGTAATTTAAAACATATTAAGTGGTCAGGTATCAAAGGTAATGGTCAAAAGTATTATTCGACTAAGTTTATACCTGTTTCAACAAACGCAAAATACCTACTTTCAAATAAAGTTAAGACGGTATTTTTAAACCCAGATAAACCTGATAAGGAAATAACATTAGAACATAACATAAACCAAGTATTAGATAACGACGCGGTTAAATATGATCAATCAACCTTCCAAGGACCAATTAATATTGGGCCAAATGTTCAAGGATATGGTATTGGTTTATCAAAGAAATTGATGGACGAATTGAATGTTTATCCAGGTGGAGTCCTTTATTTCAAAATAAAAGAGAAATAATAACAATATTGGGATATTTATACTTATAACATTAATATTATGGAGAACAATAAAATAAACAACAGTATTAATCAGTTCTTGAATCCAAAACAAGTTAGAAACGTATCTAATGATGGAATGGAAAGAGAAGAATGTGATATGGTAACAGGAGAATGTTACGTGATTAGATCAAAAGACGGGATTGTTGAAAGAATAAATAAAAAATACATTACCGAAGACGGTAGACAATTATTACAAGACTAAAGCTATGTTAGAACAAAAATTACTAGAAGAACTTAATCGTCACAAAGCAATTAACAAATATGCTAAGAAAATGATTATGGAACAGGACGCACCTCCAGCACCACCGACAGATGATGCGATGCCTCCTGTAGATGACGCGGCATTACCACCAGCCCCACCGGCTGATGACGTAGCATTACCACCAACACCACCAACAGATGATTTAGGTGGAGACATGGGAGGTACTGAAGAGATTGATATTACTGATTTAGTTAATATGACTAAGAGTATCAAAAAAGACATCGAAGATAATAAGAATGACCAAAGCAATGTAGTTGGTCAAATGGATTCAGTTTTCTCTAAATTAGGGGAATTGGAACAGAAGTTATCTAGCATGGATTCAGTAATTGCTAAAATCGAGGAGTTAGGTACTAAGATTGAAAACATTAAAGAACCAACAGCACAAGAAAGACTTGAAATGCGTTCTTTAGATTCGTATCCATTTAATCAAAACCCACAACAATTTTTCGCGGCAAAACAAGGTGAAATGAGACAGAGTGGTAAAAATGAATATGTTTTAACAAAACAAGACGTACAAGACTATTCGAACGATACAATAAAATCATCATTTAATCCAGAAAATCAAGAAGATGAATTTAGCTACTAATGTAAACTTTCTTTTAGGTTTACAAATACAGATGAAAATCAACCACTGGCAGACAAAAGGTTATGCTAGACACAATGCTTATGGTGGATTTTACGAAGTGTTAGACGGTTTAATTGATACTTTTGTTGAATCCGCAATGGGTAAGTATGGTAGATTTGTTTTGAACGATGAAACTAAAACAATTCAATTAAACAACCTATCAGACATTGATATTAAAGGACTAATTACAACGGTAAGAAGTGCTTTCGTACAAATGGAATTAGACCCATCAGATACGGACTTATTGAATATACGTGACGAAATGTTAGGTGAATTAAATAAATTAAGTTATTTATTAACTTTAGAATAAAATAATTAAGAAAAAATGATTTCAGGTTCATTTGCCACAACTGGCTCAACCCAAACAAGGACATCCTTATCATACATTAACGATTTGGTTACAGGTGCTACAGCACAAGGACTTTACCGTATTGTAGTTCCGAATCAATTCATGGATGATAATATGGCTAACGTATTAAGACGTACATATGGATACCAAGTTCAATCAAGAACATCTTTAATGGGGACTTTTGATGATTATATCATCTCATGGGCACCACCAATGCCAACCGCCACACCAGCACCGACGGCTTATCCGACAGCCACACCAACACAGACCCCTAATTCGACACCTAGTCCAACAGAAACGAATTATCCAACACCTAATCCGACATCAACACCTAACCCAACCGCAACACCTAACCCAACGGCGTCTCCAGCACCAACTGCGAACCCAACGGCTACACCTGTGGCACCTACACCAACACCTACAGCAACATCACTCTACCAATCGTATAACTATAGTATCAGTGCTACCGACATAGCAGCGGCAACAGGTAATACAGGTCCAAACGCCGCGTATAACAATAAAGTTGTGGTTGTGGTAACAAATGGTTATAATTGTGGAAATACAACTGTTCGTAACTTTACATACTCGTTTAGTTCACCGGGACCTTCATTTATATCTTGGTTGATTTCACTAAAAACCAACGTACCTGTTTTAGGATATTATAAAGACGATGTTTTAGTTACATCAGGTCTTATTTCAACTCAAACAGCGAATCCTTCGGTTCCTTGTTAAGAACAAAAAATATTTTAAAAATAATTTAACCCGGATTTCCTAATTCGGGTTTTTTTATGTATCTTTTTTCTATAACTGATTTTATAATTTAAATTAAACTATTATGTCAACATTCGATGCGGTACTGGCACAGTACGAGAAGAGCAAAAACGCCACAAGTGGCAATGCAAACAAATTTAACCAAGAAGACAGAATGAAGAAATACTTCACAACTGTACTTCCTAAAGGTTCTAAGGGTGAAGAAAGAAGAATTCGTATTCTTCCTACACCAGATGGTTCCTCACCATTCAAAGAGGTTTATTTCCATGAAATCCAAGTAGATGGAAAATGGGTAAAACTTTATGACCCAAAACAAGAAGGAAAACGTTCACCATTGAACGAAGTTAAAGAAGGTTTAGAGATGACTGGTGTTGACTCTGACCGTGAATTGGCTCGTCAATATCGTTCACGTAAATTCTACATTGTTAAGGTTATTGACCGTGACCACGAACAAGATGGTCCAAAATTTTGGAGATTTAAACACAACGCAAAACAAGATGGTATCTTAGATAAAATCTTCCCAATCTTCCAAAAGAAAGGTGACGTTACTAATCCTGAAAATGGACGTGACTTAACATTGTTCTTAACTCTAACCAAATCAGGTACAGGTAAAGAATACACAACAATTAATTCAATCATCCCTGAAGATGCGTCTCCACTTAATACAGATGAGGTGGTATCTAAATTGTGGTTAGATGATGAATTAACATGGTCTGATGTATATTCTAAAAAACCTGAAGAATATCTTGAAATGGTGGCAAGAGGTGAAGTTCCACGTTGGGATTCAGAAACCAAGAAATGGGTTTCAAACTCACAAGGTGAAGAAGTGTTAGCAGCACCAAAACCATCTACACCAGTAGTTGACCCACAAGTTGACGATGACGCAGATGAAGATTTACCGTTCTAATTAATTCATAGGGGTCCCGTTATTTTGACGGGGCCACTTTTTTAAAAACAAAACAATGGCAGGTATTAAAAAAACAGATTTCTCGGCAATCAAGAAGAAATTCTCGAAAGAAGCCGAATACAAAGCTGATCGTTTCTTCGATTTAGGAGACGCCTTCTTGGAAGCTACAGGTCTTCCAGGTCCTGCGATGGGTCACATTAATATGTTATTAGGACATAGTGATACAGGTAAAACAACGGCTTTAGTAAAAACAGCAGTAGACGCACAAAAGAAAGGTATCCTTCCTGTGTTCATTATTACAGAACAAAAATGGAGTTGGGAACACGCAACATTAATGGGTTTTGATAAAGACGGAGAATATCTTTTCAATAGTGATTTCGAATACATCGAACAAATCACAGACTACATTAATGAATTGATGGATGCTCAAGAAAAGGGTGACATTCCTTACGATATGTTATTCCTTTGGGATTCAGTAGGTTCAGTTCCTTGTAAGATGACTTACGATGGTAAAGGTGGTAAACAACACAACGCATCAGTTTTAGCTGATAAGATTGGAATGGGAATCAACCAACGTATCTCAGGGTCAAGAAGAACAGACAAACCTTACACAAACAGTTTGGTTATCGTTAACCAACCTTGGGTAGAATTACCTGACAATCCTTTTGGACAACCAAAAATCAAAGCTAAAGGTGGTGAAGCCATTTGGTTAAACTCATCATTAGTATTTTTATTCGGTAACCAAAAAGGTGCGGGAACTACTAAAATCTCTATCACTAAAGATAAGAGAAAAATCAGAATCGCTACACGTACTAAAATCTCAATCAGTAAGAACCACATTAATGGTGGTGGATATGAGGATGGTCGTATCTTGGTAACTCCACAAGGATTTATGCATGGTAAAGACGATACTGAAGAAAAACGTTCTATCGAAGAGTACAAACGTGATAACAGTGAGTACATCGGTAAACAATTAGGTGTTAATGTTACAGACATCGCAGATACACAAGTTGTAACAGAGGAAAGTGATTTATAATAAATTTATTTAATGTCTGTTTTATTAGTAGATGGTGATAATTTACTTACGATTGGTTTCTATGGTTTCAAAAATGCCTTTTATAAGGGAGAACATATTGGAGGAATTTATCATTTTCTCAATACTCTTAGAAAAACATTTGAGACATACAATTTAGACAAGATAGTAGTATTTTGGGATGGATTGGAAGGTTCTCAAACTCGTAAGAAAATTTACGCACCATACAAAGAAAACAGAAAATCACGTCTTCGTTCTGAAGAAGAAATAAGTTCTTACACTTTCCAAAGAGATAGAGTAAAACAATATCTTGAAGAGTTATTTGTAAGACAGGGAGAGTATGAGTATTGTGAGACCGATGACAACATCGCTTACTATACTCAGAACTCACCTAAAGAGAAAAAAATAGTTTATTCTTCAGATGGTGACCTAACACAGTTAGTGTCAGAAAATACACAAATCTACAATCCGTCACACGGAAAACTTTACAAAAAAAACGATACCATTGTTTATAACCATGAAGAAATCTTAATTGAGAATGTCAAATTGGTTAAGATGATGTGTGGTGACTCTTCGGACAACATCGCAGGAATTAGAGGAATGGGAGTAAAAAGATTTTTATCTCTTTTCCCTGAATTAAAAACCGAACATATTTCTGTTGAACAAGTTAAGAACAAATGTGAAGAAATATTTCAACAAGATAAACACAACAAACTTGTTGCTAATTTACTAACAGGTGTTACCAAACATGGAGTATTAGGTGAAGAATTTTTTGATGTGAATAATCGTATCGTAAGTTTGGAGGAACCATATTTAACTGATGAGGCAAAAGAAAATATAGAATTACTAATAAATGAAAAATTAGACCAAGAAGGTAGGTCTTATAAAAACGCGATGAGAATGATGAGGGATGACGGAATCTTTAGTCTGTTACCAAAATCGGATGACGGATTCGTTAATTTCCTAAACCCATTCCTTCGACTAACAACAAAAGAAAAAAATAAAAGAATTATTAAAATTAAAAACTATGAGTAACCAACAAATGGACATCACAAAATTTGAATTTTTGCTTAGTTTAGGTGGAAACATCGTATGTCAAAGATTCTTCAACGTAAAAGACCATAATCCACAAGCGAGAAGATCGATGGATATGCACTATTACATAAAAAATATTTGCGAAGAAATTAGTGAAGATTTGAAAATGAAAACTTCCGATTATATGAGCGAAAATCAAAACTTTTTCCTATCTTCGGAGTATGTGGAAGATTCAAATGAACAAGAAAAAGAACACTTTTTATTGGAAATTAAGTTAGGTGACGACGTATTTATTTCTAGGATATTTCCGGCGTACTACTACCATCCGAAAGTTAGATACACGGTAGATATTCGACCAAAACTTAAGCGTATTTTGTCAGATTTAACTGACATTTTATCAGCTTACGATTTGGAAACAACGTACTTGCAATACCAACTGTAAAAATTAAAAAATATATATAAAATAATAAACATGGAAGAAAAGAATTTTGGTTATTTAGGGTTTTCATTTCAGCAATCTCTTATCAAGGCAATTATAGAGGATAAAAAATACGGTGAAACAATTATCGACGTTTTAGAGAGCAAATATTTTGAGAACAATTCTTTTAGATTTTTAATGGAGAACATTAAAGAATTGTATAAAACATACGAGAAATTACCTGATTATCACACATTGTCTCAAAAAGTTATGGCTGAAGGGGGAAACAAAGATTCTTCCAGGATTCATATTGACACGTTAGAAGCAATTAAAGAGGATACAAAGGATACGTCTTATGTTAAGGATACTGCGTTGAATTTTTGTAAACAACAGAACCTTAAAAGAGAATTAAAATCTGTACAGAGTATCATTGAAAACGGACAATTTGAGGCTTATAGTAAGATTGAAGAAATCATTAAGAAAGCATTACAAGTTGGAATTTCAAATGATGAAGTTCTTGACGTATTTCATGATATTGACGCTGCGTTGGAGAAGGATTTTAGATTACCAATTCCAACAGGTATTGTAGGTATTGATAACCTTTTAAAAGGTGGGTTAGGAAAAGGTGAATTAGGTGTTGTACTTGCTCCAACTGGTACAGGTAAAACAACCTTATTAACTAAATTTGCGAATACCGCATATAATCTCGGATTGAATGTTGTACAAATTTTCTTTGAGGATAATCCGGGTAACATTAAAAGAAAACACTACACTATTTGGTCCGGTATTGCTCCTGACGAACAACCTGAACATGCGGAAGAAGTAAAAGAAAAAGTATTTGAGGCTCAAGCAAGATCAAACGGTAGTATCAATCTTATGAAATTCCCATCAGATAACATTACAATTTCTGATATTAAATCTAAATTGAGAAAAATGGCCGCTGATGGAATCAAAGTTGATTTATTGGTGTTAGATTATGTGGATTGTATCACACCTGAAAGAAGTACAAATGGTGAAGAATGGAAAGGTGAAGGTTCAATCATGAGAAGTTTAGAATCAATGACTGGCGAGTTTAATATGGCGATTTGGACGGCAACACAAGGTAATAGAGAATCAATATCATCTGAAGTTGTAACGGGAGATCAAATGGGAGGTTCAATTAAAAAGGCACAAATTGCCCACGTAATACTATCGATTGCCAAATCGTTAGAACAAAAAGACCAAAACTTAGCAACACTTACGTTAGTTAAGTCACGTATTGGTCGTGATGGTGTAGTATTCACTAACTGTAAATTCAACAATGAGTTTTTAGTTATTGATACCGATTCACAAAATACATTATTAGGTCACGAACAAGAAAGAGTTCGTAACAATGTAGACAGAGCGGCTGAAGCCTTCAACAGAATACAAAAAGTAAAACCAAGAGTTTAAAAATTAAAAAAAAATTATGACTGAGAGAATCTTACAAGACAATCCTGGACGCTTTGTCCTTTTTCCTATCGAACACCATGACTTATGGAAGTTCTATAAACAATCTGAAGCATCGTTTTGGACGGCTGAAGAAATTGACTTAAGTCAAGATATTAACGATTGGGAAAATAAATTAAATGATGATGAACAACATTTCGTTAAACATGTGTTAGCGTTCTTCGCAGCGTCTGACGGTATCGTAAATGAAAACTTAGCAATGAACTTTGTAAATGAGGTTCAATACACTGAAGCTAAATTCTTTTATGGTTTCCAAATCATGATGGAGAATATCCATAGTGAAACGTATTCATTATTAATTGATACGTTAGTAAAAGACAAAGATGAACAACATAAATTGTTTAACGCAATTGAAACTGTTCCGGCGATTAAGAAGAAAGCGGAATGGGCACTTAAATGGATTAATTCAGAATCATTTGTGGATAGATTATTAGCGTTCGCCGCAGTTGAGGGCATCTTCTTCTCAGGTTCATTCTGTTCTATCTTCTGGTTAAAGAAAAGAGGTTTAATGCCAGGTTTAACTTTCTCAAATGAATTAATTTCTCGTGATGAGGGTGTACACTGTGATTTTGCTTGTCATTTATATAACAACCATATCGAAAACAAAATCTCACAAGAGAGAATTAAAGAAATCATTTGTGGAGCATTAGAGATTGAAAAAGAATTTATTCTTGAAGCATTACCGGTTCGTTTGATTGGTATGAACTCAGATTTAATGTCACAATATCTTGAATTCGTTACGGATAGATTATTGGTGGCGTTAGGTGTACCTAAAGTTTATAATTCTGAAAATCCATTTGATTTCATGCAGAACATCGCTTTACAAGGTAAAACTAATTTCTTTGAGAAAAGAGTTGCTGAATATCAAAAAGCAGGAGTTAATAACGTAGCAACTGAAGATTTAGATTCAGCATTTGGCGATGACATTGATTTTTAAAATATTAATATAAGATGAAAGTAAAAAAAAGAGACGGGTCCCTAGAGGAAATGAGGTATGATAAAATCACGAGAAGAATTAGTGTCTTCTGTAGTGATTTAAATTTAGAATATATTGATCCAACATATGTTACGTTAAAAGTAACACAAGGAATTTACGATGGAATATCGACAACTGAGTTAGATGTTTTAGCCGCAGAGACAGCGGCTGCGATGGTTACAACACATCCTGATTATGCGAAGTTAGCTGGTAGATTAGCAGTATCTAACTTACACAAGACAACACATAAAAAATTCTCACAATGTGTTAAAGAGTTATATTCATTTGTTGAACCTAAGACAGGTAAAGAATCGTCATTAATTGATGATGAAGTTTACAAATTCGTAATCGAAAATAGAGAAAGTTTAGACGGAGCAATTCACCAAGAACGAGATTTAGAATTTGATTATTTTGGTTACAAGACATTAGAACGTTCTTATCTTTTAAAAATTGGAGATAGAGTTGTTGAGAGACCACAATATCTTTATATGAGAGTTGCTGTTGGTATATGTAAAGGTAATTTGGAAATGGCGTTAAGGATATATGATGATTTATCCCAGCACTATTACACACATGCGACCCCAACGCTGTTTAATGCCGGCACAAGAAGACCACAAATGTCATCTTGTTTCTTAATTGGAAATAAAGGTGATGATATTGATGGTTTGTTTGATACAATTAAAGATGTTGCCAAGATTTCTAAATGGGCTGGCGGTATTGGTTTACATGTTCACGATGTTCGTGCTAAAGGTGCTTACATTAAAGGAACAGGGGGTCAATCTGACGGTCTATTACCTATGATGAAAACTTATAATGAAGTTGCTCGTTGGATTAACCAAGGAGGAAAACGTAAAGGTTCATTTGCGGTTTATTTAGAACCATGGCATTCAGATGTGTTTGAATTTATTGATTTAAGAAAGAACCACGGTAAAGAAGAATTACGTGCTAGGGATTTATTCTTAGCAATGTGGACACCTGATTTATTTATGCAACGTGTTGAACAAGATGGTGATTGGACATTGTTCTCACCTGACGAAGCACCTGGTTTATCGGATGCGTATGATAGTCCCGAAGATAAAGCGTTTACTCGTTTATACGAATCCTACGAACAACAAGGTTTGGGTAGAAAAGTGGTTAAGGCTAGAAAACTGATGGACGCAATTTTAACCGCACAAATCGAAACGGGAACTCCTTACATGTTATATAAGGACCCTGCGAACTACAAATCAAATCAAAAGAATTTAGGAACGATTAAATCATCTAACCTATGTACTGAGATTATTGAATATAGTTCACCAGAAGAACAAGCGGTTTGTAACTTAGCGTCAATTGCGTTACCAAAATATATTGTAGACGATGAATTTAATCACGACTTATTATACGAATACACATACCAAGTAGTAAAGAACTTGAACAATGTTATTGACTTAAATTATTACCCAACCGAAGAAACAAAACGTTCAAACTTTAAACATAGACCGGTAGGTTTAGGTGTTCAAGGTTTAGCCGATGTATTCTGTAAATTAGGATTACCATTTGAATCTGAAGACGCTGATAAATTACAAACAGATATTTTTGAAACAATTTACTTCGCGGCTATGACATCTTCAAATGACTTAGCGAAAGAGTTCGGACCATATGAATCAATCTCAGGTTCTCCAATTGAAAAAGGTATTTTCCAATTTGAAATGTGGGGTAAAACTGACAAAGATTTATCTGGTCGTTGGGATTGGAAAAAATTGAGAAAGAATGTTGTTAACTATGGTGTTAGAAACTCACTATTAGTTGCTCCAATGCCAACAGCGTCTACCGCACAAATTCTTGGTAATAACGAAGCGTTTGAACCATTCACAACAAACTTATATTCACGTAGAACATTAAGTGGTGAATTTGTGATGATTAACAAACATTTGGTCGCTGATTTATTGAAGTTAGGATTATGGAACGATACGATTAAGAATAAGTTAATTATGGAAAATGGTTCGGTTCAAAACATTCCTGAAATTCCAACTGAAATGAAAGAAGTTTACAAGACGGTTTGGGAAATGTCTCAAAAGAGAGTTTTACAAATGGCAGCAAACAGAAGTGTGTTTATTGACCAATCACAGTCATTGAATTTATTTGTGGATAACGCAACTAAACCTAAGTTATTGGCGGCACACTTATTCGGATGGAAATTAGGTTTGAAAACTGGTATGTATTATCTAAGAACGAGAGCTGCGGTTGATGCGTTGAAAGGTCTAGGGGTTGATACGTCAGTATCAAAACCTGTTGAACAAACACCATCTGTTAATAATGTTGAAGTACCTACGAATAACACATTAATTAGTGAACAAACACCTGAGGTTGTAATGACATCAGAAAGACCAACAGACTCACCATTTGAGTGTGAGGGTTGCGGTTCGTAAAGATAATGGGAGGCTCCCTCAAAGTAACTGTCGTCAAGGCGTACCTTGAGCTTCCATGTTTTGAGAATACAGGGGGTGAATATCAAGACACAATATTAATCCCGACTTCGGTCGGGATTTTTTGTTTATTAATATTTTATATTAGTTTATATTTATAGGTATGGCGGTAACATATGGTATAGATTTTCCATTTAGAGATAGTCCGAAGGGTACTTATCTAAAATTAACAGAGACACCTGAAAGGGAAGTTCGTGCTAATTTGATTCATCTTTTATTAACTAGAAAAGGAAGTAGATATTTTCTACCAGATTTCGGGACTCGTTTATATGAATTTATTTTTGACCAAAATGACATAGTTACATTTAACTTAATCGAGGAAGAGATTCGAGAAGGGGTTAAAAAGTATATACCAAATTTAGATATAAATTCAATCAACATCACATCAGCGGAAGAAGATCCTGATAGAGATAAATTATATTCTCAAGATGAAGATGCTAGATTATTTAGGGTTTCAGATGATTCGACTAGACCATACACCGCAAAAGTTAAAATAGACTATACGGTTAATAACGGAACATTTACTTCTTCCGACTTTGTAATTATAAACATATAAAATGGCAAAAAAAATAACATACGCAACAAGAGATTTTGCGGGTTTAAGGGAAGAACTTGTAAACCTGACTAATGATTATTATCCCGACTTAGTAAAGAATACTAATGACGCATCAATCTTTTCAGTTTTATTAGATTTAAACGCGGCGGTTGCCGATAACTTACACTTTCATATTGATAGAGTGTGGCAAGAAACCATGTTAGATTTTGCCCAACAAAGACAATCATTATTCCATATAGCAAAAACATATGGTTTGAGATTACCGGGTAATAGACCATCAGTAGCGTTATGTGATTTTTCTATAAACGTACCTGTTAGAGGTGATAAGGAAGACGAGAGATATTTGGGTATTCTAAAAGGTGGTGCTCAGGTTTCAGGTGGAGGTCAGGTATTTGAAACGTTAGAGGATATTGATTTCTCAAATCCATTTAATAGTAAAGGTGAACCTAACAGATTAAAAATACCAAATTTCGATGGTAACAATAAAACTATCTCATATACAATTACTAAAAGAGAGGCTGTTGTTAACGGAGTGACTCGTATTTTTAGAAAAGTTATTACTGAGTTTGATCAAAAACCATTCTTAAAGATTTTCTTACCTGAACAAAATGTTTTAGGTGTAGTTTCAGCAATTCATAAAGATGGTACGACATTCGCTGGTAACCCAACCAATGCTGAATTTTCAGACGCGACGAACAAATGGTACGAAGTGAAATCGTTAATGCAGGACAAAGTATTTGTACCTAGTCCAACAGGATCATCAGATAAGGATAACTTCAAAGCAGGAACATATATTAACGTTAATAATAAATTTACAACTGAATATACACCTGAAGGATATTTCTCAATGATTTTTGGTTCGGGTTCAGTTAACCCAATGGATAATCTTGACAACTATATTACAGGTCAATTAAAAGTAAATTTAGCCACATACCTCAATAACCTTTCATTAGGAGCAATACCAAAAAATAACTCTACGTTATTTGTCAAATATCGTATTGGTGGGGGTAAAGATTCGAATTTAGGGGTTAATGTTATTACAAGTATAGATACTGTCGAATTTAATGTAAACGGTCCTATATCAGGAACTAATACACAAGTTGAACAGTCATTAAGAGTAACTAACGTAACACCAGCAGTGGGAGGTGCGGACCAACCAACAATCGAAGAAATAAGAAACATGATTTCTTATAATTTCGCAGCACAAAACAGAGCAGTAACATTAAACGATTACAAATCTTTAATTGAAACAATGCCATCAACATACGGAGCACCAGCTAAGGTTAACGTAATGGAAGAGAACAATAAAATCCGAATCAAATTATTATCATACGATGAAAAAGGTAATTTGACTGACACAGTCTCTAACACATTGAAAAACAATATTTTAACATACCTATCTGAATATAGAATGGTAAACGACTATTTGGATATTGTTAGTGGTGAGGTTATTGATTTAGGTTTAGAAGTAGACTTGGTTGTTGATAAAAACGAGAGTCAAAGTGACATCATCAAATCATCAATTGAAGGAATAATTGAATTTTTTAGAATTGAGAAGAGAAAAATGGGTGACCCATTAATGGTTGGACAATTGTCTAAAACAATCGGTAGTGTACCGGGTGTTGAAAACGTGGTTGATATTAGAGTTTTTAACAAAATTGGTAACGAATATTCATCGGCACAAGTATCACAATCATACAAAGATACCTTAACAAAAGAGATACTTCAGTCGGATAGTGTAGTGTTTATGAAGAACAATCAAATCTTTCAGATTCGTTTCCCAAATAAAGATATTAAAATAAGGGTTAAAACTCTCGGGTCGACTTCATACTAAGTAAAATTTTCTTTATAATAATAGAAAATCAACTACTTTCTATTTATTAAAGGAATGGTACAGAAACATAGAATCACAACAAATATCGGTAAAGACCAAGTAGTAAAAGTCGAATTAAAACAAGACTTTGATTTACTTGAAATTTTGTCTTTAAAATTTACACAAAAAGAAGTGTATACATCACTTTGCGCCGATTATGGAGTAGTTTGTGGTAGAATTAGTGTCAACGGAGGTTTCGGCATACCAAACGCAAAGGTTTCAATATTTGTACCTTTAACATTGGATGACGAACAAGACCAAGTAATTTCTACACTATATCCTTACAAATCGACCAACACGAAGAACGATGACAATTATCGTTACAACCTTTTACCTAAAAGAAAACAACA
>Ga0222712_10000843_pt1 | contig 39231 bp, 27 predicted proteins | sample C33_657DmetaG_FD_165043 | JGI IMG/M metagenome (GOLD analysis project Ga0222712, IMG submission 165043) | Estuarine water microbial communities from San Francisco Bay, California, United States - C33_657D | ecosystem: Environmental > Aquatic > Marine > Unclassified | place: USA: California... | reverse complement strand
ACGACCACACGCGACGATTGTCGTCGTCGTCGTCGTCATCGATCGCCTCGCGCGCGCGTCAGTCGGTCAGGTGGTCGGTCGGTCAGTCAGGTGATGCGGTCGGTCGGTCAGTCAGGTGATGCGGTCGGTCGGTCGGTCGGTCAGAGATATGGTCGGTCGGTCAGTCAGGTGATATGGTCGGTCGGTCAGAGAGGTCCGGGCGATCCGTCGTTGGTTCGGTGATTCGCGCGTTCGAGTTCGAGATCGCACGAATGCGCCGATGCGCCACGCCTTCGGTCCCCCACGTCGCCGTCATCCATCGACGACGACGAACGCGAGGACGATGAGGACGATGACGATGACGATGACGATGACGATGACGAAGCTCATGAGGACGAAAACGAGAACAAAGACGAGGACGAGAACAAAGACCACGGCCGAAGTTTGCGCGAGGACGATAGATTCGATGACGATGATCACGACGAGCACCGAGCGTCGTCGTCACTATGAACAACACCACCACTACCGACAACAACATCACCGTCGTCGTCGACGCGAACGCGAACGCGAAGGGACGCTGGCGAGAGATGGACGAATGGAATCATCCACGGTGACGAACGGGACGGAGGAAAAGGAGACAAACATGCGAGAACCATCGAGCGAGCGATCGAGAATGACGAAAGAGGACGACGGAAGAGGAACAGGGGATGACGAGGATGACGTCGTCCTCGCGCGGACGACGACGCGGATGGGTGACGCGAGGAAAGAGACGTCGATGAATGATGTCGCGGTGGTGGTCGTGATGGGGATTGTGATGGCGAGCGCGATCGCGCGCGAAGGTGGCGTCGATGCGTCGATGGTGAAAGCGACGGAGATCGCGGGGGATTTCGCAAAGGGATTGGTCGAGCGCCGCGCGCTCGGCGTCGGAGGGGTCATCGAAGATAGTTTCCTAGGGCTTTTGACCGTGGGCACGGTGTACGCGCTGTGGAGGTCGTCGGTGATTCCAAGACCGATCGGTAATCCAATCGCGCGCAAGTCGCGAACGATGGCGAGCTGGATTCACGTCGTGAGCGGGGCGGGAGGTTTGGCGCTGGCGCTCTACGGCGTCGGCCTCGAACGGATTTATCGCGAGAGCCCGGGGTGGACGTGGATGTGGATCACGAGCGCCATGTTCATGGCGAATGCGTTGTCCTATGGACCGTTGATGAGTATTTTCAAAGCGAGCAAGGAAGGGAAGTACGCGATGCAGCTTGGGTATTCTTTTGTCGCATCCTTTCAAGGCGTGGTTTGGATCGCGTGGAGCGCGCAACCAGACGCACCGGATTGGATGTTCTGGGCCGTGATGCCGTATTGGTACTTTTCCCTCGCCAAGCTTTGGGAAAGCACTGAATTCGTGCTCGCTCTCACGCCGCCGCCCGAAGATAAGGAGAGCGTTTGGGCGAAAATGACGGCGGGTTCGCGCAAGCGCCTCGGGCGAATGACGCCGGATGCGGCGACGTTGACGTACGTCGGCTTGAACGCCGCGGCGGCGGTTTTCGACAACTGCTACATGGGATTATACACGTTGTTAGGCCCGGAACAGTTCTGGCACACGTCTCAGGTATTCAACGATAGCGATTTCCATTTACGACTGATTAAAGGCACAACGGGGTCGCTCACAGTCGCGCTTCTCATTTTCATCTCCACGCTCGGCTGGAGAAAGCAAATGCCGATGAAATACGCGATATGGCTCAACGTTATTTTAGGCTCAGTGGGACCTTGGATCGTGTTGTTCTGGCACAAATTACTCGATCCGAGCGAAAGTTGGTTTCCACAGTTTGTCTTCGATCCCGCGTTCAATTATCACGCATACTTGAACCCGGCGCAAGAACTCTTCAAATGATGAGAAGGATACTCAAGAGCGCATCTCTAGCTATTAAGTGTAATATCAATTCATAGTGCTATTCATATATATGCTATTTCTATGGTTTCTTCTATTTGCGCTTTTTGTGACCGACGTGTCGGCCTTTGACTCCACCAAATTTGTGCTTTGAGTAATAGCGGAACCAAATCGCGAGCGCGCACGTGAAGACAAAGATGACGAACACCGCCGTATCCAACAAAACCGATGATTTCATCTGTTCCATTCGCCTCGCGTGCACTAATTGCTCGCCAGCAAAGGCAAAGTTGGGATTAGAGTTGGGATTGTGACGAAGCACGCGCTTGAAACACTTCATGGCTTCGCGCCAATTTTCAAGTTGTGAATACGTCAGCCCGAGCGACAGGCGCAGCGTCGTATCCGCTGGGAACTTTTCTAATCCTTGGGTGAAAACTTTAACCGCCTCTTCGGTGCGCCCGAGCGCCATCAGCGCTGAGCCAAGCAACTGGTACAGTTCAAAGTGCTTCACAAATCTCAATGCCTTTGTAAAGCACTCTACAGCTTGCTTGTTTTCGCCCAAGATGCGGTGCGTGTTCCCCAAATCCGCCAACAAAAATGGGTTATTCGGATCAATCTTCAATCTCGCGTTGATGATTTGCAGCGCCGTTTCTACCGTACCCCCGTGCTTGTTCAGCATCGGCTGTAATTCCGCCGCGTTCGCGCGGAAGGCAAAATACTTATTCTTCGCCGCTTCTTTCTCCTCGGCGCTTTGCTCTCGTACCTCCACCTTTTCGCCTTCCTCTTCTTCTTCTTCTTCTTCATCCGCATCGGCGAAATCTCGATGATCGAACCCACTCGCGACGCCGATATCCTCCCACGACCGCTGCGCATCCGGGTACACGATCGGTGCGTTCAATTCAAACTCTGAGAACATCGCCTTGAGCGTCGCCATGTCCAAGGCGTGTCGTCCCGTCGCGTCCCCTCGCAGTTCTCTATCCGGTGGCCACGCCGCGTGCGATTCATCCATCACTTCTACCGATGAAAGCGAGTCCCCCACCGCTCGTAACCACGTCCCGCCGTCGACGACGCGACTCAGCGTCACGATCGCGAGCGCGATCGCGAGCGCGAGCGCGCGCGTCGTCCCCCGCGCGCTCGCGAGACGCGCGCTTCGGTCGCGCATTCTTTTTCTTTCCTCCCTCGACGTCGCGCGTGATGACTCCAACGACGACGTGGTGTGTGTCTCAACGCTGTCGCCCGCTCGAAGCGTTCGATCGCGTCGCATTGTGTGTCGTCACGCCAGCAGCACGCCGATCGCATTCGACGTCGTTCGAGTCGAGTGCGTCACGAACGATCGATCGATCGTCTGTCGTCGGTGGTGACGGACCGACATCACATCCACGCGCGGTCGCGCCGTTCAACGGCATCGCGCACGCATAGGGGCATCGCGAGAGGACGAGCGATCGTCGTGCGCGCGATGACATCCGCGACGGCGCAGATGGAAGCCTTAGTCGCGGCGCTGCAAGACCCGGACACGAGAGAGAATGCGTTGCTGGATTTAAGCAAGAAGCGAGACATGTTCGCGGACCTCGCACCGACGCTGTGGTTCTCGTTCGGCGTCATCCCGGCGCTGCTGCAAGAGATCGTGGCGATATACCCGCTGTTAAACCCGCCAAGTTTAACGAATCACGCGAGTAACCGAGTGTGCAACGCGTTGGCGCTGTTACAGTGCGTGGCGTCGCACCCGGATACGCGAGGGTTGTTTCTCGCGGCGCACATCCCGTTGTTCTTATACCCATTTTTGAACACGGTGAGCAAGACGAGACCGTTTGAATACTTGAGGTTGACGTCGTTAGGGGTGATCGGGGCGCTGGTGAAGATGGATGATACCGAGGTGATCAACTTTTTGTTGAGCACCGAGATCATTCCGCTGTGCCTGCGAACGATGGAGCTCGGAAGCGAATTGAGTAAGACGGTAGCGACATTTATCGTGCAAAAGATTTTGAGCGATGAGGTGGGGCTGTCATACATTTGTGCTACCGCGGAGAGGTGCTACGCGGTCGGGACAGTGCTCGGGGGGATGGTGACGCAACTCGCCGAGCAACCGAGCGTGCGTTTGCTCAAGCATATCATTCGGTGCTATTTGCGGTTGAGTGACAACCCGCGGGCGAGAGAGTGCTTGAGACAGTGCTTTCCTGATCAATTACGTGATCCGGCGTTCACAGCGTACCTTAAAGACGACGTGGCGACGCAAAAATGGCTCGTACAGCTGTTGATGCAGCTCGGGCAAAACTGAGAGTTTTTAGAATTGATAGCGACAGCCGCGAAATAGCCCTCTTGTATTACATTGTTCTTCAAAGTTTCGTGAGTATTTGTGCGCACGTATGCTCATGTACCTATATGTGCGAGCGTGATTCGACTTTATTCCGCGCTTAGTTTCTTTGATCCACTGCCGAGATTTTTCACCGAACGCAAACCGTTTGCGATGACGCCTACGCCCAAACCGAGTCCGAGGACGGCGCCCAGGCCCATACCAACGCCCAGTCGCAATGATGCATCAAACCAGGTCATCTTTTTATGATCGATCGGGTACTCCTCGTGCTCGAGCATGGATGTGTAACTCTGGCGCATCCTCGTCAGGAGCGCTAAATTATGGAAGTGGTAATCGCTCCCTGGGCTGGAGCCCCAAAGAAACTTGGAGCGCTGCTTGAGCGCGTTGATCATGCCGTAGTAGCTATGATCGCTGTGTTCATCGATCGCTGGTAAAATCGCGCTTGTTTCTCCAACGACAGTGCGTTTAGATCGAAGCGAGGCGAGCGAAATCGCGACCCGCGCCGTTAAGCACCGTCGCGAGCCATCCTCCTCGCTCCCGGTGACGAGCGAAAACTCGAGGATTAAATCCGACGTTTTAGGCGTGCGTTCCCCTTCCGTGCTCAGCGCCCGCGCGTGCGGCGCGTGCTTTGGCTGATACATCGTCATCGCGAAATCTCCGAATTCATCTCGTTTCACCTCTCCAGTCGCCCACTTTTGTTCCTTGCTCGTCCCGAACACGTCAAACGCCACGTCGTACTCGTCGTTGAATTCGATATCGTCCAGGCTCACGAAGCACATCGCTCGTTCCCTTCGTAAAGTCACGATCACATCTTCCCCTTCATCTATTTTCGTTCCATTCACGACCATGGACGTTGGCGTCCCATTTGAATCACTCGTCTTCGTCGCGCGTCTTCGTCGTCGCAACCGCACGCGCGCCTCGCTCGCGCCCGCGCCGACGCGCGTGCCATCCTTCCCACTCGTCGACGTCGACACTCCTTGCGACGTGCCCACGCGCGATTCGTCGATGATTTTCACGAACATCGCGTGCGTGCGAAGGCCCGTCATCTCGTTCTTTACGCGCGCACTCGATGTTGTCTTTGTCCCGCTCGCGCGCAACCGTCACCGCGCGAGCGGGACGATGATTATTGATTCCGTCGCGATCGCGATTCCTTCCGATCTCGCTCTATGCGATCGCCCGAGATGCCTGACTCTACTCCTCACGCGTCTGTCGTCTTCGTCGCGATCGCTCGATCGCTCGATCGCTCGATCGCTCGTGTTGAGGCGAGAAGTGACGTGGCGAGAAAAAGCTGTGAAATCTCGCGAGATTTCGAGCGACGGCGACGACGAACCGCGGGCGATGGGCGATGGGCGATGAACGACAGTTCGAGCGACGAGTGATGAACTAGACTATAAAATCGCGCATTGCCGCGCGATGACTACGTTCGAGCGCTAAAGAGCGTAGAACGCGCGTAAGTGCGCCAGAGCCGAAGCGTTATCGGCGCACGACACGAAGCGACTGGCCAATTCGCCTTCGCGAAGGACGCCGGAGGCGACCATGTCGCGCAGTAAAAACGACAACAACCCGTCGTAATGCCCATCGTAGTTCATGAATATGAAAGGTACGTCATGTGCTGTGCCGATTCTGTTCAGTTGGAACAAAGCGAGGATTTCAAAAATCTCATCCAACGTACCGACGCCGCCGGGAAACGCGACGAAACACGTCTTGTCGCTCGCGTTGACGCGCACGCCGGCGTCCACCAACCCATGCTTGCGCGCGCTGAAAAACGATGAGGTCAAATAAACATCACGGGGTAAATACGGGTGCACGCGCGACTGTTGGAGCTTTCCTTGGCCCGCTTCGAGGAGGATCATGAACCCGCCGACAGGTTTCCCGGCGTCGAGCGCGCCCCGCGTCACCGCATCCATGATTCCCGGACCAACGCCCGACCACGTGGTGCAGTTCAACAAACGAGCGATATCACGCGCGAGCTCGCGAGCTCGAACGAAGTGCATAGAGTTTTCTTGCGTGCGCGAGCTTCCAAGGTACACCGCACCCCGACCGAGGCGTTCGATGAGCGCGTAACACGCCGTCATCTCCGCGGCGACGACGCCTGGACTCGACCGCTCGAATGGAGACGACGACGACGACGCGCGCGCGCGCGATGGGCGGTGCGTGCGAGCGCGAGCGCGAGCAGACGTGCTCGCGGGCGGTGCTGATCGGGTAAACATTGAGTCGCGCGGAGCTACACGCGACGAACAGTGGCGTCGGTTACAACTTGAGACGTTTTTGTCGTCCAGATTTGTCCTCCTTACCAGATGGCTGCACCTCGCTCGCGCGTTTCGGCGGTGGCTTGGATTGTTTCGCGTCCTCAAACGCACCGTCGTCCTTGTCGCCAAACTTTTCCTTCATCATCGAACGGATTTTGCTAAACTCGTTGCCTTCGGCGCGCTTCTTGCGAGCGAAATCCTTATGCTCGCGTTTCTTTCTTGCTTCATCGTCTTCGCCGTCGATCAACGCCGCGCGCTTGTCGAAACCACCGACGTCATCGACATCAACGTCATATCCAGGATAACACTCTTCGTAGTCACCTGAAATGCCGAACGCATTCGCTCGAGCGTCGTCGGCGACGACGGCGTCTTCGTAATAGTCCTCGGCGGCGACGGTTTTTGCCTTGGGTGCCGCTTTACTCGCCTCGCCGCCCGCGATGTCATCGCCAAAGTACGATTTGTATTTTTCGTTGGCATTCTCGACGGCAGCCTTCGACTTCGCGGGTTCGTAATCTCTGCCCGCATCGGCGAAGATGTCTTCATCCGAAGCCTCCGCCGTCGGTGCCGCTTGGATGTGTTCCTTCGCTGCGCGCTCCGCATCCTTCGCCTCTTGCGCCGCTCGCCGTTCTTCGCGCCGAAATTTCTTAATCGCCTTCTCCGAGCCGAGAGTGAGGTAATGCATCAACTTTCCGAGCCGCGTGAGCAGCGAGGCATCGTGCTTGGGATCGACGTACGCGCGAAGCGCCCGAATGCCCGCCGCGCCGTCGTCATCCGTTGCTCGCCTGGTCGTCGTCGGCACGTCATTCCTAGAATTCGCTGCGAGATTAAAACTATAGCTCACCCCACCCGATGCAAACTCGCGCGCTTGCATTTTCCCCTTGTTCGCGGACTTGGTGACGTATTCGTACACCGCTCGCGCCCGAGACGAAGAAAACTTTGGTTCGTCGTCGTCCCGCTCGGCGATTCTCGCTCTCTCCGCCTCCAACCTTTTCATCGCCTCGCCATCCTCCAACTCGCTCTGCACTTTGCGTAGCAGCGCAAAATCTAGTCCTTTCACTAAATGCGTCCTCTCCACGTCTCCACCGAGATATTTACTCTCCTCTATCGCTCGACGTCTCGCGAACTCTCGCGCTTCGTCGCCCTCCACATCGTTTGTTTTCTCCCCTCGTTCCTCGAACACCCCGCGAACGTGCGACAGAGATTTCGTGAAATCAATCTCTACATCACCACCTCCGCTTTCTTTCCCATCGCCCTCCCGTCGCTCTTTCGCTCGGTCGCGATAGACGCTCGGTTCGCTCGCCCGCGTCTTCCCTCGCGTCGCCTTCCTCCTCCCTCCTTCACCCGCGTGCGAATTCCCTTTCTCTTTTTTCGATGTCATCAATAACTCACGAAAATCATCGTTCGTTTTCTTTTTCCCGTCGTCTCCCTCCCACTCACTCCCTCGCTCGTCGTCGAGCACGACGTTCGTGTAGCTCATCGTCCAAAAAACTGAGCTCGGTGAATGAAAAACTGAGCTCGGTGAATGAAACCGAGGAGTTCGGTGAATGAAACCGAGGAGTTCGGCGAATGAAACCGAGGAGAGCGGTGAATGAAACCGAGGAGTTCGGTGAATGAAACCGAGGAGTTCGGCGTCGACGACTGACGCCCGTCGCTCCGTCGTCGCGGTCGCGTCACACGACGACGTCCATGGCGGACGACTTCGATGACGACGTCGTCGTCGTCGTCGACCAGGGACCCGTCGAAAAGGAAATGCATGATGAACGAAATAATGGGAGTGCGAATGGGAATGCAAATGCGAATGGGAATGGTCAATGCGAAGGCGAGGCGTTGAAGCGAGCGATGGCGGAATCGTTAGCGAGCGCGGAGGAACGACGAATGAAAGAGAACGAGCGAGAGAACGAGGCGAAAGTGGAAGATCCTATGTCGTATTTTGGGAGAGATTCGGCGTTTATTCATCGATGTGGGGAGGAGACGATTGAGATTTTGTTTGGACGACGCGCGAAGGACGCGCGCGAGGCGTGCGCGGAGTTTTTGACGATTGAGAAAAAGTGCCGCTCGTGGTATACGACGTACGACGACGACGTCGTGGAGTATTTCGAACGCATAGCGGATGAACTTGGGGAGTTGGGAGATGAGGACGAGCGGGGTGATTTAGCGCCCGATCGCACGGATGTCGTTCTAGAGGCGTTTCTCAATCGTCTGGCGACGGTGAAGAAGGAAATTTACGCCATGCCTGATAAAGGAGCGTCGGGGGCGGTGCCGGCGATTTTTTCAGCCAAGCGAACGATGGAGGTGGCGAGCATGAATGATGATGCAGTGCGCATCGCCAGTCAGAAGGACGCATCGAATTCAGTCGCTCCCGTTGAGGTGTGCGATTTGACGTGATTCGACGCGACCCTTCGACACGTCGATTTGTAATTCTAGTCTGACTGTTCGCGCGCTACAACTCTAAAATTTTATACTAAGTATACAAACCATCACCAGTGGCGTCACGCGCGTTTCGTTTTCGACGCCCTTCCATTGATAGGTAAAGTCGCGGTGTACACGTCGGCGAGGGCGAGAAACGGCAGAATCGTCACCACTTGCGTCGTCATCAGCGCGTAACGACTGACCGATGAACCGATGTCGAGCCAGCTTCCCACGGTGGTGACTTGAAAGAAGAACCGAACAGCCATGACGTCGCTCAGGATGAGAAACATGAGGTAGGAATCGAACGCGGGTACGCGCTGGAGTTTCAACATGGCCAAAAACGCGGCGGCGACGGTGATCATCGGGATCAACACCTTGAGGACGAGCAGGCCTCCCATTAAGAATGGATTGAATCGCGTGGTGAACCTGTAGACGCTGCTCAAATCAAACGATGCGATGGAAGCGATGTTGCCAGTACCAAAGAACGCGGCATCGATCAAAAAGAGAAATACAGCGGCGTGGCGCAAATCCACTGGCGCAACGGTGCGCGCGAATGTATTTGATTTCGCCGACGTCGGCGTTTGGAGCCCGCGTTCGAGAACCAACCAACTCAAGAGAGCGAATCCGAGACAGGCATAGAACAACGATTCGTACGAGACGGAAAACAGAGCGTAGGGCGAGGCAAGCCCTAAAAACACGCTCACCATTCGCGGAAGCGTCCTCGATGGCGAGAACAAAGGTAACGCGGGCGACGCCAACGCGATCATCCAGGCGCACGCGTGCACAGCGTTTGGAATGACCCCTTTATCGCTTTGTAACTTGTCCACGACGTACACCAACGTACCCGTGACGCACGCGATGAGAATTTGAAGTAAAAATACCAATTGCTCAGGCCATAAGCGGGGTTTGTTATGAAAGCCGTCGTCCTGGAATACATCCAAAGGACGGAGCAAAAAATGCGTCGCAGCGCCGAGGAGGACACTAGCGAACAATCCCGCGAGCACCATCGTCGTGTCCGATTCCAGCTCGACAGAAAGTGTCGTGAATGGCGCTAAAACGCCCATGCTAAATGCCGTCATGAGCGCACGCAGCGCATTCGAAAAGTCTCGTCGCATAACCAGTACGCACGCGAAACCAATGAGCAAAAGCGCCCCTGACGCGAATGCGTACGTAAATACTACTCGGTCGTGAAAACCTGCGCAAATAGTTTCCGAAACAACGAGCGCGCCAGCAGCAACGACCAAGGTTTCAAATGCTCCCTTAGAACTTATACTGTCTAACTTTGCGACAGACAGAGTGTTTGCGATGCCAACGGCAAAGTACGCTGGCAACCCAAAGTACAAAAAGTACGTTGGCGGTGCCCGACGCGCGATGAGAATTACGCTCATAATGGCTGCGTATACCAACGAACCTTGCAACACTGGACCTCGGAGCGTTTCTACTTCTACATCGTACTTACGTCGTGGAAGCAAGTTCACGGCGAGCAAGAGCATCCATGACGCAAAGCAGGCCACGACGACGAATTGTAAAAGTGTCTCGTCATACGTGTGCAAATGCGTCAGCCCGCGCAGGCATGCGCGGGAAACCATGTGTGCGACGCTCGCCGCGGACTCGTGCGCGCCACCTGTGACGTAGCGTTTGTAAGTCGCGACGAGCTGCGGAACGTTCGCCATATCAGCATGAAGCTTGAGAGAAAACAACGCGCTCAACGCTCGCTTTGCCGTGCGTTTGGCTTTCAGTTCATGAAGTGCCAAGAGCTGCTCGGAGTTCGCGATCGCCGCTGAAGATCGTAAATCACTCGGCTCAGGGCTTAAATACGCGATTGGCAGTAATCCAGAGTTGTGGCGAGGCGGAGGAAATCCTAGGAGCGCAGCGGCGAGCGGAGCGATGTCAGCCTGATCAACATCACAACGTGTTGCCGCATCTACGCCCCATTCTTTTGGCGTTTCGGGATGACCACGGCACGAGTTAGCGCTCGCGGATGCTGGTTCTGAAACTCCCGCGCCCCAAACGACAAGCGGCGTTTCGGTGCAACCCGGATCGCCGTCGCCGTGCGCTCCTTTATTTGACATGCCGTGATCCGCTGTGAATATAAACGCCGTCTTCCCATCATCTTCAAACGCTTCCGCGAATGCCGCCTCGACGCGCTTCACCCCATCGTCGACAATCTTTAAATTATCAAAATACTCCTTCGAGTGCGGCTTGTGAGCGTGTCCGCTCGAGTCCAATCCGAGCAAGTGTAACAGAAACACCGCGCCGCCGGTTCGCATCGCTCGCGCCTCGCTCGCGTTCGCATACTTCAGCAAATCCCCAACTTTATCAAAAACCCATGTATCCAGTGCGCCGTGATCATTTGCTGAAGCGAAATCCTCCAACGCATCGTCGTACATGAACGCTCTGGCATGTTCGATGCCGGCGGTGAATAATGGCACCACGCTCGGCGCCCCGAACGCCCACGCGTTTGAGCTTTGATTCAGCACGTGATCAAACTCCACCGCGTTCGCGCGCCATCCTTTCATAATGTTACTCGGGTCTTCATAGAACCCTCCGAGCAAGGCCACGTGCCCTGGTCTTGATTCCGTCGGCGCTCGCGCGTGCGACACCCCCCAACGCCCGCTTCTTCGCGCTCGGCGTTGCACGTGCGGCGTTGCATCCGCGTTGAACGTCGCATCCGCGCGCGCGCCGTCGGCGACGATGATGACCAGTCGTTTCGCCGGCGCCCTCAGCGCCGTTCTCGCGCGTTCGACGCCCGACACCAGAGGGGACTGAAAGTACACATCAAACGTCGCGTAGACAAAGATGAGATGGATGAGCAACGCGTACGCCACCACCGCGGGCTTCGATCGCGACACGCCGTGCATGAATTGCGAAACGCGCGTATAGACGAACAATGAGCGCGCGACGACGCGACGACGCGACGACGCGCGTTGTGACGCTCGCCGGAGCTCGGCGAGCGAACGTAACCGACGCCGCGGTCGGCGCGCCGACGCGAACGCGTCGTTTCAGAAATCCATGCGCGCGTCAACTCGAGAATATACATGTACACAGTTTTAGTTTACGAAAGCGTGCTTTTGCTCACGGCGTCGTCGCGAGCAGAGCGTCGACCAGTTTGGCCTTATCCGTCGTCGACCATTCCGCGCGCGCGTTCGCGCGCCACGATTTCGCAATCGTCATCAAATCTTCAACGCGTAAGCACTCGAGCTGGGCCTTCAGCGCCGCTCGTTTCGCGAGGTAGGTTTTCTCTCCGCGCTTGACGCTCGCCGTGCCACCCGGTCCGGCGATGAGCAACACGCGCGTTAAACTCTCATTCATGCGCGGAGCGTTCTGCGCCAGGTATCCACCGACGGCGTTTTCTCGGTCATCCCTCGCCTTGACGTTCGCCCCGCGATCGAGAAGGGCATCGAGGGTCTCCCGTCGCTCGAACCGCGCGCTGAACATCGCCGGCGTCGCGCCGTCGCGTTCGTCTCGTATGTCCACATCGCATCCGATATCGAGCAACGCGTTTACGCACGACGTATGTCCGCGCATCGCGGCGACGTGCAACGGCGCTCGCCCGTCGTCATCGCACAGCGCGAAGTGCGCGACGCCGGCGACGCGAGCGAGTTCGCGAATGAACGCCGCGTGCCCGCGAGCGGCGGCGAGCGTCCCGGCGGTGGCCCCGGAGCTGAGCCACGCGTTGGTGCGCGCGTCCACCGTCCCGACGCGCCGGGCGTTGACCTTGGCGACGGGCATGGAGGCGAGCACGCTCAGGGCTTGAGGGTTCTCGCACGCGAACCAAGCGTCGAGCCAGAGCGGGGGGTCATTAGCGACGGTGCGCTTGACGGTTTCGGACGGCGCGGAAAGCGCGCTGGACGGTTTGGAATTGGGAAGCGAGCGAGCGAGCGCGGCGCCGCGCGCGGAAGGCGCGGCGCGCATCGCGCTTTGAGGTCAAACGAGACGACGCTGGTGCTACTCGTTTCCATGATATTTCAAATGTTTTATCTCTCATTCAAGGCCCAATCTAAGTGCGCTTGGGCGGTCGCTTGAACGTCTTTTTGGCCTTGCGTTCGCCGGCGCCGATGCTGAAACCGCCGCCGCCGAGCGTGTTCGAGCCGAATGGATTAGCCGCCGCGGGCGGCGCCCCCGCGGCGAAAGGATTCGCACCGAAAGCTGGCGTCATGACGCTCGCCTTACCGAAAGGATTGGCGATGCCAGCGGATGCCGCGGGCGGGGCGCCAAACGCTGGGCTCGCGCTCGCGCTGCCAAACGGATTGGCGATAGCGCTTCCACCAAAACTCGAGGTGAAGAGGTTCGCCGCCGGAGCGCTATTCATCGCCGGCGCTGGGAAGGTGCTTGCGGGCGCGGAACCAAACAGCGACGCTCCTGCCGCAGAAGCAGGGGACTTGCTAGTGTCGAATGGGCTCATCGGTTCAGGAGTGTTGGGTTGTTCATCAGGTTTGGGCGCATTGCCAAACACGCTCGTCGTCGCTAGCGGCTTGATGTTCACGCTCAATCCAGCGCCGAACGGGTTTGCGCCCACAGGCTTGGTCATATCGCTGCCCCCACCGAACACGAATGCACCGCTACTTGGCGCTGGAGTACTTACACTCGCACCAAATACAAATCCGCCGCTCGCCGCGCCACTCGTCGCAGGAACGCCTGCGGCGCCAAACTTCAATGCGGGAGTGCTCTCTGATTTGCTGTCACTTGCCACAACTGTTGACGTCCCGAACGCAGGTGCAGCCGCGCCGCCGAAACTAAAACCCGTCGACGTGGGTTTAGGTGCCTCACTAGCCGGTTTCGTGCCCTCCACCTTGGCGGTGGCGGCACCAAAACTAAACGCCTTGGGTGCGTCGTCGCTCGGTTTGGCTCCAAACGTAAACGGCGTTGCCGCTGCTGGTGTCGCTGAAATCCCACCAAAGCTAAATGCAGGCGCGGCAGCGGACAAACTCGTCTTCGGTACCGTCACCTCTTCCGCCTTCTCCGCAGGTTTGCCACCAAAAGTAAAGGGCGTCGCTGCTGGCGCCGGGGCTGGCGTGGAAGTCAAGCCACCAAAGCTGAAAGCTCCACTTGCAGGCTTCGCCGTAACTGTTGTCGCCGCCGTGGATCCTCCAAAACTAAACGCGGGCTGTGGTTCGGGTACTTTGACTGGAACGTTCTCTGGCGACTTGGGCGGCGGACTAAAGGCGAACGTCGGTGCGCTCGTTGGTGCGTCGGCAGTTTTCGACCCGCCTGCTAAGAAAGATAGCAAACCAGAATCTCCCGCTGGCTTTGCCGCGTCCGCCTGCTTCGCCGCCTCCGCCGGCTTTGCCGGTGCGTTAACACCAAAAGTGAAAGCCGGCGCCGCGCCGACAGTCGTCGCCGGAGCGGATGCAGTGTGTGCGAACGAAAAGCCCGCACCGCTACTTGCGCCGGCCGGAGGAATACCGAATGAAAACGCCGGCGCTGGCACCGCGCTTCCAGCTGTCGAGACCGGAGCAAAAGGAGAAGGTTTCAGCGGTTTCGCCGCAGCCGCGCCCTCTTCTTCTTCGATCGCAGCTTGAACTTTCTTCTGGTGCTCTTTGTTTTTGGCCATAAAGTCTGCGCTCCAAAGATTCATCACTGGCTTGTCTATCTTGGGTGGTTCTTCAACCTTCTTCGTCGCTGCGGGTGCAAACGCGGTCGTCGAGGGCGTGGGCGCCGCTTTCGCGGGCGCTGGCTTCATGAAATCTAGTTTAGTCTTCTCGGGACCGGGCACAGGCGGACGAGACTCGTCATCAGCGCCAAACTTGAAATCGACAGAGACTGAAGCGATGGGCCCCGGAGGACCTTTAGGGTATCTAAACTCGTCCGTGCCGAAATTAAACACGCGCTCTTCGATTTCTTCTTCAACTGGCTCACGTGCACTCGTTGGGTACGGCGTGGGTGGCGCACGGCCAGAAGCTGAAGAGCTGACGAAGGGCATTGGCGACGCCGCAAACGACACTGCAGACTTGGGCGTTTGCACAAACGTCGCCGATGTTGGTGTCACCTTACCCACCGCTCCTTCCTTCTCGAATGCGCTACCAACCGGTGTCGGCGGCTGCGCTCGCGGAGCGGGTCGCGCAGCGAAACCAGGCGTCCGACCGGCGGTCGAGCCCTCAATTGGCGCCGCCGTACGCGCGCTCGCTAATCGATCCAACGTTTGCAAAATTCGCCTCGCCGTATCAGTCGTCACCGCGCTCGTCACCGCCTTGGTTGCGGGAGTTCGCTGCGTCGGGCTCACAGATTCCGGCTGGCGCATCTCCGCCCCTGGTCCCGCACTTGACTCGAGCCTTCGAGGCGTCGTGTTGCGAGCGCGTTCACGCTCCAGGTCCAAAAATGTAACCTCGCGTTCGCGCTTCAAGCTCACTCGCGTTGGCGTCATCGCCGCCTCAACCGGCGGTTCCAAAATCGTCGGTTTCGAAATCATCGGTCGCCCGCGTGCGCCCAAGAGCGAAGGCGTCCCCGAAGCGACGTATGAGCGCCGTATGGACGCGTACCCCGGCGAGCTCGCGCCTCCGCCCGGCGTCGGCGCGGCCCCACCTACTGCTCTCTCTCTTGCCGGCGTCACTTGCGCCTCAAAAGCAGGCGCACGTTCAAACGGCGACACTGCCTTCATCGAACTCGTCATCGTTGGTCGAGTCGCGCGTTCTCTATCCATTTGCCCGCGTCGTAAAAATTCTTTAATCTCCGTAAACGGCGTCGGTGAATCCGTTCCAATAATCGCTCCTTCCCCTCCTCCACTCGTCATCGTCTTTCCCGCGCGATCACTCTTTACCCCGACCTCGCGTTCGACTCCTCTTCCTTCGCCTATTCTCCTTCCTTCCTCCTTCGCTCGTCCGTCGTCATTCGCTTCGTTCTTCAACGCGGCGTCGTCGCCCCGACGCGCGCCGTCGCCGTCGCGTTTGCGCCCTCCCCAATCGTCCTCGATCGCGTTGGGGGTGGCAAACAGACTCCCCACGAGCGATCGCGCGACCGCGCGCAGGGGCGTGGCGACGTACCGCGTCACCAAGCTCGTCGGCGCGGGTGATCTCGACACATCCATGGGATCGATCGCGTCATCGTTCGGAGACATCGCGAAGGGAAAGCGATGACGCACGGACGCGAATGAGGAATCGATCGACGTCGATCGATTCGTCGCGAAACGAGCGTCGAACGGCGAGGACGCGTGGAAGTATGCCGATCGGTGGCGCGCGGTGGTGAGGGTTTAGCGCGTGTGGACGCGAAACCGGCGTCGAGCGCGACGGCGGTTGGAGATCGAACGAGACACATAGACCGACTTTTGGGGTAGGGTGATATATTGATTAGAGAACTAATCGAACGATGGCGGGGAACGGAGGTCGTCCATGTCGTTGATGGAGACGCCCGGACGACCGCCGCCGCGACGAGACGGCGACGGAGAATTATAGCCGGCGGGCGGAGCGATAAATTTGGAGGATCGCTGACGCAAAGCGTCGCGAGCGGCTTCTTCCTTTTGTTTGGCGAGCGCAGCGTGCAAGTTGGCAGCTTCTTGGGACTCGCGCTCGAGCGCGGCGCGATATTCCTCGAGTTGTTGCATCGTCGACGTGTACGCGTTGTACAAATCAAACGACTGCTGCTTGAGCTTTTCCAGACGGTCCTCCGTCACGGCGTGCTCCTCTTTTTCGTGCTTGAGAGCCTCTTTGAAGTCCTTCTCCATGAGCTGAGCCTTGTGAGTGAGTTCCTTCAAGTCGGTATCCTTCATTTCTAGCGCTTGTTCAGCGAGCTTTCGCATTTGTTTGTTCTCCGCCGCTTCGGCGAGTGCCTCCTCGCACTTGCGACGCGCTTCGGCGGCAGCTTGTTCACTCATCGAGCGCGCCTTCTCTTCCTTCATGCGCTCCTCCTTCGCGGTTTCGGTTTCATTTCGCGAATTTTGTTCAGAAGCCTTGGACATGTCGCACTCACGTTGCCATTGCACGCATTGGTTCTTTGAGGATTCGAGCTCGTGCGTGAGAGAATCTATTTTCGCCTCGAGTCGATTGATGGCATCGTGTTGCTTCAACTCCTCACGTTCGTGCTGTTTCATATCCTTCATCAGCGCCTCCATCTTCGCGTCTCTGTCTTGAATCTCGCTTCTCAACCCATCGATGACCTTCTTATACTCTTCTCCTTTGTCGCGACCCGCCGCTTCGACGAGCTTCAGCTTGTCGTGCAAATCCTTGTCCAGTTCTCCCGCGCGATCGAGCTTGGTTTGCATTAAAATCAATTGTTGCTTCAACTCTTGCGCTTGATTTCTCAGCGCATCCTCATTCTTCTTTTTCTCTTCAACAACCGTTTCCAACTTGGATAACAAATCCTTCTTCTCCGTCGCGTTCGCGACGCTCGCCTGCGCGAATCCAACAAATATCTCCAGTCAGTCCCTCGCCCTCACCCTCGCGATCGCGCGACGGGCGTCTTCGCAACTCAACTCCTCACCCGCGCGCGACCCGTCGACGTCGCCGATGTCGCGACGTCCACCGATTGCGCTCGCGTCGCTCGCGTCGCGTCGCACGCACGTCTTTCGCCTTCTCCCTCGTCTCCATCAACGCATGCTTCGTCTCACTCAGCGCGTGTTCGCACTGCATCAATTTACTTTCCAATCGCTCGCGTTCGGCTGTCAACCCTTCATACGCTTTCCGTGCGTTCTCCTTATCGTTCGCCGTTTTCGTCACCGAATTCGCGTGTTCGCGCTGCACCGCGTCGAATTGCGCCTTGAGTTCGTTCGCGTGTACCGCGATCGTTTGCCTGAAATCATCCTGCGCCTTACCGAGAGACACCAGCGCGAGCTCCATCGCCGTCGTCTTCGCGTTCGTCGTCGCGTTCGTTCGAAACAGCGACGGACGACGGAATGCCGACGCGACATCGATCGCGATCGCGCGATCGATCGATCGCGCCGCGCGACGTCACGGCGCGATCGCGTCATAGGACTTGCGGCACGACTCGTGGACGACGTGGTACTCGAGCACGTGGTCACGACTCGACGGCGGCGGCGGCGTCGGCGGTGTCGACGCGTGATTCGTCGATCGATGAGTCCGTTGACCCCCCCCCCCCATTCGTCGGCACGTGTTCGCGAGGCATCTTCAGCATCGTGGTCACGGACTCGAGCACGAGTCCAATACATGCGTGTGGGTTCGGCGACGCGTGACGCGTCATGACCAGATGACGGACGGACGGACGACATCCACGAGTAACGAGTTGTGACTCAACATGTACCCCCCATCGGTGCCGCATCCGAGCCGAGGGCGGGTATTCTCCGGCAACGTGAACGACGACGCGCGCGCGCGTCGACGCGCGCGCTCAAGTCCCTCGCTCGCGCGTCGACGAGCGCGTCGATCGTTTCGCGGGAGTGAAACGACATCGAACGCGCGACGGCGCGCGTCCTCGCGCGTTCGATCGACGGGGACGGGCGTCGTGAGGATCGACGCGGTCGGTTGACGCGAAACCGACCGATCGCATCGCATCGCATCGCATCGCATCGAATTGAAACGAATTGAATCGCGACGACGACGACGAGGACGAGGACGAGGACGAGGACGAACGACGTATGGACGAGTCGACGACGACCGATGACGACGACGGCGACGGCGATGATGGTGAAGTGCGTCGGTGGTAAAGGGTACGGAGCGAGGCGCGCGCGCGCGCGAGCGGCGGCGCTGGCGATGATGATGATGATGATGATGATGGTGCTGATCGCGACATCGGTCGCGGCGGGCGTGGGGCGGGGAATGACGCGCGAGCGCTCGAGAATGATTCGCGAGAGCGCGAAGGCGTTTGGTGAGGGCGAGGAGACGGATAGAGGGGCAGATGGAGGCGTCGCGCGAGATTTCGATGGGAGGGTTGACGCGGTGGACGACGATTTCGGGGCGGCGGCGGCGGCGGCGGCGGCGGCGGCGGCGGCGGCGGCAGAGGAGGAGGAGACGTCGCGGCCGCTGCCGCCGCAGGCTCTACCGGCGGCGCCGGTGGAGGCGGCGACGGCGGCGAAGATCGCAGAGATGAATGCTGCTCTGACGATTCCGTGGAGCGTGGCGACGTCGAAATATTCGGTGATTATTGACGCCGGGTCCACTGGTTCGCGCGTGCACGTGTTTCAATTCGATGCGAAAGATATGAGGTTACAAAAAGACACGTTTGAGTCGATCGAGCCGGGATTGAGCGCGTTCGCGAACGATGCGAACGCGGCGGCGGAGAGTTTGAAGCCGTTGCTGGATATCGCCGTGGGTGCGGTGCCTGAATCGTCGCGAAACGACACGCAAGTGCAAATGCGCGCGACGGCTGGTTTGCGTCTCCTTCCAGGTGAAACCGCGAGCGAAATCTTGGCGGCATGCGCGACGTTGTTGAATTCCTACCCGTTCTCGCACGATAAGGATTCAATTTCCATCATGGACGGCGCTCGCGAGGGCGCGTATCAGTGGTTGACGATGAATTACTTATCGGGTAATATTGGATTCACCTCCGGCCACGCGCACGCGATCAAGACCGTCGCTGCGGTGGATCTCGGCGGTGGCTCCGTGCAACTCGCCTATCAAGTCACCGCCAAAGAAGCGAGAGAGGCTCCGAAAGGATACGTACACAAACTAAAAGCGCTCGGCTCGACGTTCGATGTGTACTCACAGTCGCACCTCGGACACGGACTCATGGCAGCACGTGCGGCGATTTTGTCCGAGTCACACGGCGATTCGCCGTGCGTTCACGGCGGGCACAACGGCACGTACGAATACTCTGGCAAAAAGTACGACGCTTCGTCACACGTCGATGGGAGCGACCACGAGTTGTGCGCAAAGCTCGTCATCAGCGCACTCAACGTCGACAAGCCGTGCGAACGCGAAGGTGAGTGCTCGTTCAACGGCGCCTGGGGCGGCGAAGCCGGTCCGGGGAGCAAGCGAGTATATTTATCGAGTTACTTATGGGATCGCGCGGTGAACGTCGGCTTAGTGAATCCGAAAAACGAAACTGATGGACAAACTTCGGTGGAAGAACTCGAGGATAAAGCCAAGGAGGCGTGCGCGTTGTCGTTGAACAAAGTTGCAAAAACGTACAACGCTGTGAAAGAGTCCGACGCGCCGTTTCTGTGCATGGATCTGACGTTTATGCACGCGTTGCTCGCCGTTGGATTTGCGAGACACGGTTTTACGAATGTGACTTTGGTAAAGCGCATCGCATACGACAACACACCCATCGAAGTGGCTTGGCCTCTCGGCGTGGCGCTCAATTCGATGGCGTAAATTTGCGTTGATCGATTCGTGGAACGGTAATTGCACTGCGCTGCGCGGATAATTAGCGATAGTAATAGCTGTGAAATTAAAGAAACACAGCATGTGCCAAAAATGGAAAAAGCGCTCGTTTGACGAGACTTGGACGCCTTCTCTGCTAAGCAGCTGCTTTTAATTCGTCATCATTTGCGATCGTCCAAAAGACTTCAAATCCGACGAGCACACGAGCGAGAGGGTGTACATCAACGCTCGAAGCTCTTCCACGGTGAGCTTCTTTCTGTCTTGCAAGCGCACGATTTCAAACTCCCATGACTTGGTGGTCTCCCCGTTCGACCCCACGCTCGACGTGAGCTTACCGTTGCGCACGATCATCCCGAGCCCGGTAAACGCGCTCCCGATCGGATACAGCGAGATCACGGACGATACTTTCTCATTTATTCGCACGCTCACGTACGTCGCATCCTTCGAGCGCGTGTTGTCCACCGTCACGCCGCCTTCCCGAAGCGTCTGCGCCGGCTCCTCTTCATCCCCGGCGATACAAAACGCCAAGTAATCATACAACCTATCGCTCACCAGTTTCGGATCCTCAATCATCGCCTCCTTATTCCCACTCATCCCTCTCACCTCTCTCGCCGCGAACGTCATCGTCACGATAGAATCCACGCTCGTCTCGATCGCGCACTCGTGCACGACCACATCCATCCCATTCAAAACCCACGCCACCGATCGCAGCAACCCCGGGACGGCGAATGACGTCAACGAAATCACCGAATAATTCTCCTTCGCTCGCGAGGTGTTATCGATCAAAACCTTCAGCGGTCCGACGTCGCACGTCTGTCGCTTCAGCGTCGGTCCGCGAATGGGATTCGCCGCGCGCGCGCGCGTCCTCGCCCCTCGCGTCGCCAACGCGCGCGTCCTCGTCCTCGTCCTCGTCGACATCGTCCTCGTCGACATCGACATCGTCGTCGTCGTCGTCGTCGACATCGCTTCGAGAGCGCGCGATGAAACCTGTCGCGATCGAGTTCGATGCGAACGACGCCTCGCGACGACGACGCGGGCGTCAACGGTGACGGCCGAACGCGCGCGCGGGCGACGGTTGACGAGTCACCACCAGCGGTCGCGTGTGTGTCGTCGTCATCGTCGAGTCATGACCAGAGAGAGGTATGTGTGTGTGCCACCACGCCACCGATCGGACGCGATCGAGCGATCGATCGATCGATCGATCGATCGATCGATCGACGCCGACGCCATGGGTTTCTGATATCCCACGTCACCGATTGATTCCTCCGCGATCGCCTCGTCGTGAAGCGCTCGCGCGCGATCGCTCGGTGCATAGCGCGTCCCCGATCGATGGATGGCGTCGACGCGGGGCCATCGTTGAGTGACCGACCGACCGACCAACCACCCACGAGTGACGAACCAACCAACCAACCACCCACGAGTGACGAACCAACCGACCAACCAACCACGAGTGACGAACCAACCAACCAACCAACCAACGACGAGTGACCAACCAACCGACCCCCCCCCCTGGTACTCGTGACGCCACGAATGTTTCCCTCGCCCGCGCTCGCGCGGCGGCGCCGCCACGCGAATCGCTTTAAAACACGCGCGCGTCGAAGTCGAAGTCGAAGTCGCGCACGAACTCGGGAAACGCGTCGCGCGCGCGCGCGTGAAGCGCACGATGTCGATCACGATGTCGATCACGATGTCGACGTCGATGTCGATGTCGCGAGCGAGCACGCCGAGGGCGAATGCGAGGACGCCGAGGTCGCTCGGAGCGCGGCGCGCGCGAACGCGCGTCGACGTAAGGACGACGACGACGACGATGAGGGACAGAGAACGCGTAAGGAGAACGTCGATACGAACACGAGGGCGACAGTTCGAGGACGACGTCGATGGCGTCGATGGGTTTGACCCGAATGCGATCGGGGAGGAAGAGGAAAGCGAGCGGCGCGACGACGACGGCGACGGCGACGGCGACGGCGATGGGTTTGATGTCGATGACGGTGATGTCGATGATGGCGAGGATGAGGATGATGACGTCGGGGCGAAGTTCGCGCGGTCGATGTATGAAGATGACGTGTTGAAGGAGGAGGAGGATGGCGAGGATGACGACGGGGAGGATGAGGAGGATTGGGGCGGGGCGGTTGGGGATTCGGACGCGCGCGCGTCGTTCGGGGACATCGATGTCGTCGCGGGACAAGAGGAGTTGGATGATGTCGAGCGCGACGTGCCGGTGGAGAAATCTCGCCACTTTGTCGACAGCGCCGGGGAGTTGAGCGGGCGAGCGCTGTACGTGTGTCAACTCAATTGGTGGTTACGCGTGAAAAAGATGCAAACGTACCCGCCGTCGAAAAAAGAGATCGCTGAAATGGTCGACCGTACTGGAGTCACGTTTGAGAAGATTCAAGCGTGGTATGACGATCAGTGCGAGGCGTTTTCGATGATGTCGATCGCGGAGCAGGCGGCGTACGAGACGGAGTGCGCGAAGAAGCAAGCGAAGCTCGAAGAGCTCGTCGCGGATGACTTTCAAGAGCGGTCGGGCACGCATTTCATCGAAGAAGACATATTTTATGACGAAGCCGATTTAATGCACGAAGCGGACATGGATGAAGAGCCGTTGACGTTAGCAATGGAGAAGCTCGAAGAGGCGTTGAAGGAGGAGGAAGAAGAAAACGCCGATGAGGACGAGGAAGAAGGCGGGTTGGACGAGACGCAGATTGCTCGTATTTATCAAGATGGCTCTGAAAGCAGTCCGTTCTTGATCAATCCGAAGAAAGCCACCGAAAGCGGGAAATGGTCGATCGACGCGGTTGTGGAATCGTCGGAGGACTCGGACGACGGCTGGCTCGGCTCCGGCGGCTGGGACGCTCTTCCTCAACACAACGCCGTGAGCGCCGTAGATGGTGGTTCCCTCGCTTACGTTGGCGTACTAAACGATGAGATCGGTAGCGGGGCAACGCCTTGGCTGCGAGATCGCCCGCTGAACGCCAAGGGATTAGTGCCGCCTAAAGAGACACCCGCAGAAGACATCGATAGAGATCCTCAGCGCCACTTGGGTCAGTTGACGCGCATAATGCACACCGTACTCGAGATCGGGCAAGAGCTCGAAGGCACGGTTGTAGCCATGGATTTGTATCACGGTGCGCTGGTCGATTGTGGCACAGAAATTGACGCTTTGCTGCCGATTTGTGAAGCCGATTGGATTGAATTGCGCAACCACATCAACATAGGCACCAAGCTCACGGTGCGAGTGACGGCTATTCGCCAAAAGTGGTGGAGATTTAGATACCCCCTGGAGGTGAAACCGACGCGTCAAGATTTATCGCTCATGATAAAGCGTCACCCGCACACGGCTGGTTCGCCGATCAATATGTACGCGGGTGAAACTGTGGAGGAGGCGTGCGCAGACGCCGGACGCACGGTTCGCGACGTCACTGGGACGAGCGAGTCGAGCAAGCGAAAGCAGTACACCATAGAGGATGTTAAGAAAATGATCGCGTCGAGCGACCGGCAGGATCGCAAGATCACTGAATACGAACGCGATCTACTTGAGGCGGGTGTCGATGACGAGAAAACCAACATCAAATTTACACAAACTCTCGAAGCTAGGCTAACGGGCGCACGTGAAGACGATGAAGAGGAATTCGATGAAGAGGCAAACGAGCTTTTCTCTGATAAAGTCGTTTCGCTAAAGAGCGAAGACATCGAAGATGAGGATGAGGACATCGAAGTTTTAATCAACGACGAGGTCTCCATCGACATGCGCGGCGGTTCGGCAAAGATTAGAGATGAAGCCGTAATCGACGACATTAGCGATGACGACGATGACCTTCTTGCAGATTTCGACGACGACGACGACGACGACGACGTGCCGTCCGCGCGCTCGTACGCGCGATAGATACCACCGTTCTCTAGGAAACTAGCTTATATTTACACTATTCAGAACGACGTTGCACTTGCGCCCTTCGCGCCGCGGAACTACGACTTTACTACAACACTCAATCACCACCAACCTTAATCAATGACGTCTCGTCTTCGCTGACGCCATCGCCGTATGACCCCATCGTCCGTCGGCGCTTGAAAAAATCCGACATGAGCGCGCTACACTCCTCCGCGAGCACGCCTCCGCGCACGTCCAACTCCGGCATGAACGGATGCGGGCGGTTGGGTGCTCGTCCAATCGCACCCACATCTTCCTTTCTCATCATCGCCACCCAGCTCCCATCGGCACCGAGTGATGGATTCTTCGCCCCGTACGTCACGCCGCCCACGCGGCTTTGCAAAATCGCCCCCGCGCACATCGCGCACGGTTCCACCGTGATGTACATCCGCACTTTTTGCAGCGCGCGCCACCCTCCGAGAGTCTTCGCACCTTCCCTGATCAACGTCATCTCCGCGTGTGCCGTGGGATCTCCACTCTGTTCGCACGCGTTTCGCGCCTCTCCGACGACCGCTCGCGTCTCCGCGTCCACGAGCACCGCCCCAACTGGTACCTCCCCCTCCCTCGCCCCTTCGCGCGCGAGCGCCAGCGCGCGCCGCATGTACGTTTCCTCCTCTTCCGTCGTCAATGCGCTCGCGCGCGTGCTTTTGCTCTCCAACGCCTCGGGCGCGACCTGACTTCGCCCGCGCGAGTTCCTTCGTTGCATCGACCACGCCTCGCGCGCGACCGCACGCGCGTTCGACGACGAACGCGCGTGCGCGAAGATCATCACCGTCGATCGCGCGCGAGCGATGCGAAATCGCTTTGAGTGCGTCGGCGTCGGCGTGTGATGGACGCGCGCGAAGGATGAGCTCGGGCGTTCGCGCGCGATCGAGCCGACCGCACAGCGCGCCGAGACACGAGCGCTTTCTTCGTCGCTTTCGAAAGGAACTCGCTTAGCGTGAACGCGCGAAATCGCAGCGCCGATGCGCGCGCACGCACGAATGAGCGTTCACCAAAGGGAGTCGTCGTTGGTTTCGCGCGCGTCGAGCGTGGAGCGTCGGGCGCGAGCGCGAGCGACGCCGAACGCGACGCGTTGGCGCGCGCGAGCGTTATCGCGAGATGATTCGAGGGAGGAATTAGACGCGTTTTTGTCGAGCTTAAAATACGACGTTAACGGTTTCGTGGTGGCGATTTGCCAAGACGTGGACACTGGGGCGATTTTGATGCAAGGCTTCGCCGATCGCTCGGCGGTGGAGTACACGCTGCGGACGCGAAAGGCGACGTTTTGGAGCCGAAGCCAACAGAAGCTGTGGACGAAAGGGGAAACGAGCGGAAATTTCATCGACGTGGAGAGCGTGCACTTGGATTGCGATAGGGATAGTTTAATCTATTTAGGCGTGCCGACGGGGCCGACGTGCCACACCGGGGCGCACACGTGCTATTACAAGCGCGTGGACGGCGTCTCGGGTGCGGCCGCGGTGAAGGATGGTGGACGACACGCCGCGGAGGAGGCGTTGACGACGCTTTACGAATTAGAGGCGACGATCGAGGCGAGAAGGGTGGAGAAAGTCGACGACAATGTCAAGCCCTCGTGGACACGTAGGTTATTGGATAATCCCGAGTTGTTGTGTAAGAAGATTCGCGAGGAGGCTGGGGAGCTCTGTCAGACGTGGGAACAAAACGAAGGAAAAGAAGCGGCGACGAATGAAATGGCGGACGTGTTGTACCACTCGATGGTGATGTTGAATAAACAAGGCGTGCCGATGAGCGACGTTCTGGCGGTGTTGCGGCAGCGGTTCGGCACGAGCGGCGTCGCCGAAAAGGCAGCGCGCCCGCCTAAACGGTTAATCACGCCAAAGTGAACATTTAGCTGGCGGTGGAGCTCGCGTCGGCGCTGCCGGAGAAGGAAGTTGGCGGGACTAAGAAACGGTCCGCCGCGGAGGCGAAGCCGGCGGGCGGCGCGAAGCGGGCGAAAAAGATGGCGAAACCGAAAGAGATGACGACCAAGGCAAAGGCAAGGACGCGCGCGCGATGACGGTCATGTCGTGCGTCATCATCAGATGGTGTCAGTGAAGCGTTCATTTTCAAGACTCTACGCTTCATTTCATTGTTTAAATTCAAGGAAAAGTTCGTATGCACGTAGCGTATTGTGGTGCTCGTCACCATCCGCGGTGGCACGTTCCTTCATTCGATTCACCCACTCTGTAATACACGCCACGATCTCTTCAATCTCGGCCCCTGATGTGAACCACCGACGCACGAGCGCGTAATATTTCTTCACAGTCACGTCGTTAAACAAACGTGCACCTTGGCGATCCAGGCGCTCCTTCAGGAAGTCTTTGAATCCGATGAGGTAATCGTCTGCGTCGGGATCGAACTCCATTTGTTCGCGCCGATGTTGCGCTTGCCCTCTGCGACTCATTTCACACAATGAGACCCTGCGCTTGGAGACGAAGCATTTGTACAAGTTCTTTGCGTACACATCGATTTCGTGCCGGAATTTCGCGTGCTGGTAATTTTGCTCCCGCTGTTTCTCAACCATCTCATCCTCCATTTGTCGATAGTTCTTCAACGTATCTAAAGTATCCGGAAGAGTTGCGATTTGTACGCAGTAATTCTCGGGAACGACGTGCTCGACAAAATCGTGCGACCCGCGAGTGAAGCGTTGGCTCACCGCGTCGATGGTCATGGAGTTCTCACTTGGCGCTGTTGAGATTTGGTACAACAGCTTGCACAAAACGCCGGGTTCATCCTTAGGCGTGAATGCAGTCGTCATGGAGCGACGAGTCAAGTTGTAACCGATGAGAACGCAGTGCGTCGCGACCTTGGACAGAGGCTCATTCCGTTCCAGTCGGATGCCAGGGAATTTCCCCGATCTTGCAAGTTCCGCGGTGATGTTATAGATGTCTTCCATGCTCGCGCCCGCTCTAATGTCGATCCATTTTTGAGCAAAGTAGACGCGCGGTTTACCGACGAAGCAGATAAATAAAGTCGAGTCTCCAATCGACGTTTCGCGGCCGTCGTGCCACTGTTGAAACATACCTCGAATGCACTTGGCAAGATCTACCACGCCGCCGCTCACGTAGACCTTTGTGGCAACGGAAACAAACAGCATTCCGCGAAGCTTGGTCGGACTCGCACCGCTGCCTTGAATCGGCTCAAGTCGCGCACCGTCACATGGATTTTCCCGATGATAGAACAGTTTCAGCAAGTTTCCGATTGGGTTTGACTCTGCAAACTGATCGCAGTTTCTGATGTTTCCGTGAAAGTCCAGCTCACAACCATCGGGAATTTGATAGCTTTCGATCCCTCTGAATCCAGATTTCGGCCATACTTTGAAGATTTTCGTGACCCTGTCGTGCGCAAAAGTGCCGATCGGGTTCAAGATGTATCCACTGAGAGTGGCCGAGCAGGCGAACACTTGCGTATACGGGTTGATGTGCGTAGCAAAGAGAGCGCTCGCCGCTGCGATTTGATTTTTAGTCACCCTTCGTCGCTTACTTCGATCATCGTTGAAATATTCGACATCCTCCAAGTCCTCGTCGTCATCGCGGTCCTCCACATAGTGATGATACGCATCTGGATCGTTTATGTGATGGATGTCAATGCACTTGCCACCCTTGCCTTGCGTCAATTCATCGCACTCATCGATGAGAGTGACAGTGAGGTGACCATCGCTCTTGTTCACGCGGATGTACGAAGCAACCTTGTTGAGATCTCCCACTGTTCCCAACGCCGCAACTATAATTCGTCCTCCTTCGTCCGCCGCCGCGATATTGTTTGTCCTCGCCATGTTTGCTGTAAGCGTGTGACGCATGTACACGAGCCGATGAAATCCAGCGCGCTCGAGTTTTTTAACCATGTCGACAATCGGTGCAACTTTGTTTGGAGCGCACAAAATCACAACTCTCATGTCCAGGATAAGCGCCACAAGCGCTATGGAGAACAGCGCAACCGTCTTGCCTTCGCGCTCGCGACCCTTGAGCAAGGCTTGTTGCCCGGGTGTGCGTTTTCTCTGAAACTCAAAAAGCACGTTTCCAATGTCCATGATCTCCTTTCGACGATACTCGCGTCCTTGTTCCGAATCATCGCCGAACGCGCAAACGAAGTTACTGTACGCAGCAGCGTCAGCTGGGACGAGCTCTCTCGCCATTCGTTCCCACGTGTCGTACAGATCCGCGGGTGTCGACGGGACGCGAGGTAAACGAATGTCCAGTGCTTGTCTCTGAGGGCGATCGTTTGGAGCATCATTCGCGCGTTGTCGCCGAACACGCCCCCTCGGAGGATGGCGCGTTATAATGCGCGTAACGAAAGCGTCATCGTGACTTCGCCTGCCTCCAAGGAAACGTTGAATGGTCTGTTGTCCTCGCGGAATGGGTATGCGTTGCCATTCCGGAGGTCTGCCTTGCCTACGCACTCTCGCATCCACGATGGGTTCAACAGCCGGGGGTGCGGGACCGAATTGAAAGGGTTGCGTAATGTCGGCAACGACGAGACCGGCTTGCAATCCTTCCGCTCGCAGCTGTTGCCATTGCTGAAGGAATTGCTGTCGCAGCTGCTCCGCTTTTCTCAGAATATCGGCCTGCTGTGGCGCTGCCGGTTGTGCCTGTGGCGCCGCCAGCACTTGAATTTGAGATGCGGGATCCGCGATCAAAACATCTTGAGACTGACTCTCGCGCACCGTCGTCTGTGGAACTCGATCCACCTCCGTTCCCACGACGTCCTGATCCACCTCCTCACCGATCTGCGTCAACTCCATCGTATCGTCGTACTCCCACGATTCGTCCGACGTTTCGAACGAGTTACTATCATCCGTATAGCCTTCTTCGACGTCGGAGAAATAATATTCGCTGTCGTCTGTATCTTCCTCCTCTTCGAGCTCGTATTCGTCTTCCGAGCGCGACTCATCCTCCCCATCCGCGACGTCCTCCGAGTCCACCACCGCTAACTGCAGGCTGTGGAACTCTCGCTGCGTCAACTCAACGCAAACACCATCTCCATCGCGCTCGTTCGCGCGTTGGACGTCAAACCCCGTCGCCGCCGCGTTCGAGCTCGACGCGCTCGCCCGTCGCTCGACCTCGCGCGCCACGACCTCCGCTCGCTCGTCGTCTTCCGCGTCGTTCCAATACGCGTCGAAACGCGGTGGTTGCGACATCGCCCGTCGCTCGACGCCTCGCGCGCGTTCGTCTATTCGCGTGCGTTCGCGTTCGCCTCGCCGTCGCGCGCGGTGGCGTGACGTTCGCGCGCGTCGTGAGTGCCTGGTTTTTCAAACGCGTGTTTCACACGCGTCGCGCGCGAAAACCGGGCACCCGTCGCTCCGGTCGTCGTTTTCGGTCGCGCATGTCCGCGCCGAGGCGCAAATTCTAGAATTTTAGTGTATAATTGTGGAAAAAAAAGAGAATTCTGGAACAAACGACGCGGTGACGCGCCCTCGGACGCGAACGAGGGAACACACAAAAAAAACGCTTTTTCGCCGAACGAGCGTTTTTTTATCGTGTCTCGAACGCACCCCTCACACGCACGCGCGCGGCGAGCGGTGGGACAGCGGAGCGAGGGCGATCATACATGCCGTTCGATCTCGTCGTGAGTACGCAGCGCACGGCGTGGTGACTTTCGGACGTTGTCGACGAATGGACGATGATGAAGCGAGACGCGCGCGTCGTCGCGCGGCGCGAGACTAACCGAGACGAACGACGCTCGCGCAGACTGGTCGATTCATCCCGGAGAAATCCAATATTTGGCGCGACTGCGTCGATGGATATTATGATTGGGTGAAAGAGCACATTAACGAAGGCGCGCCGATAAACGAATGCGATCACTGTGGGGATCCACCGTTAGTGCTCGCCGCCGGGAACGGGCACACGACGGTGGTTCAGCTTTTACTCAATGAAGGCGCGGATATTCAGCAAAGTGGCGTGATGAAGGATTGCGCGTTGCAACGAGCAGCGCATAATGGTCACTTTCACACCGTACAGGTGTTACTTGAACAAGGCGCGGATGTGGATGCGCTCGACATGGGTGATAACACAGCTTTGCATTGGGCGGCGATGCGTGGGCACGTCGAAATCGTCAACTTGCTTCTTCAAAATGGCGCAAATAAAAACATCAAAAACAAGCAAGAGATGCTGCCGATCGACTTGTGCAAACCGATTTGGAGTAACTCGTACAAGTACGTGCGCGAAATCCTCGCGCATTAACGCCTCGTCGATGCAAATCGGCAGTACGTAATTCGTATGTAATCAAAACCGCGTTCTTCTAATTCTTACGATTCATCCGTAAACATGAAATCGATTTCATCTCGTCTTTCTTTTCATTTCAGGCTCGTCTTTCTCCTCTCGTTTTGGAGCGTGGAAGACGAATACGTGCATAGGCGGGTCCTCGTTGTTTCCAATCAACACACTTGAAACCGAGCCGTACAAGATTTTCTCCAGCCACGACTTGTGATGCTGCGTGACGCAAACGAACTCAACTCCTATGGCCTTGGCCTTTTTCAGCAGCAGTTCACCGACGGGCTCCCACGTGAGGTCCAAAATCGCATCGAGTTCGATCGGTGGCGTGAAGGGTGTCATCTCACCGCCGCACGTCTCCATGTCGTGAGTGACGTGATCGCAAAAGCTATCCAAGAAAAGCTCCGTCTTCTTCACCGCATTTCGCCAAAACTCGTCGCGCGCTTCGTAATCAATGTCAAGATTGAATTCCGTGCCCGGTGGCGTCAGGTAAATTCCCACCGAATCCGGCACGGCGATGTGGACTAAGTGGAGCAAGTCCCCACTCTTCACAAAATTTCGAATGACAAAACGCACGCAATCCTCGCTCTCTTTCGAGCCATCCACGGCGATCATGATGTGTCGGGTGTACGTAAAATCGCGTGCTTCTGGCGGATAGTATCTCGAAAAATGTGCTTCGCCGCGAGCGTACGAAGCCGGAGTGTAATCCGCACCGGCGCCGCCTTGTTGGGCCCCAGGACGCATTGGCGCGGGACGCGAACAGTCACCAAGACGAATCGACGCCGTTCGTGGGATCGCGCGTCGAGCGAGGCGCTGGGAGAGTGCGAACGTTCCAAATTTAGACATAGGCCGAGCGAGTGCGGACATGTCGTCGTCGTGCGCGAAGTGTAATGACGCATGCTTCATTACGCGCGTTGGAAATTGTCAGGTTTTTTCTTCGGAATCAAAGTCATGAACATGTGGAGCATGGCACATACAGTACTACAATATCACTTGCTATTGCCTAGGAGATTTCTGAAGAAATGCACGCCTTCAAGGGCGAACAAAACATCGTCCTCTGTTGCTAATAATCGCACTTTACGAAGTCGTTCGTGGTTTGCGCTGCCGAGCTTGACGAGACAATGGTCGGCGAGCGCCGTGCACATGTTGTGAAATTCACCTTGAGGTAATTCCTTCACACCGGCGTCTTGGCACACTGCGGCGTACTTATCATGCAATGCCCCGAGCGTGGTTTCCATGGTCTTTGCGTTCTTCAACAAACGCACGGCAGAGCACAAAACCATTTGCTGCATCTGCGGGAGCGCGCGGATGGAATCCACCACAGGTGACGCGTATGTTTTCGACAACGCGCGCGCCATGTAAGAAATTTTCACGACGCTCACTGCTTTAGCTGTTGCAACAGTGTCGCCCGTCGGTGGCGCATTAGCATCTTGAACGCACATATCAATAGCCGTGGCGCACACGTTCAGCGCCTTTCGCATGTCGCCCGTCGCCGCTCCGACTTTACGTGCGCACAATTCGAGCGCGCTGTCCTCAAATGCCTTGAATGGAAGCGTTGCTAAGCGTTGCTTCAACAAAACCTTGAGTTGGTGGCCAACATACGCTGGAAAAGGCACGAACGCTGGCTCGCACCCGCGAGCGCGAAGTCGAGGCAGCACGCGATCTGTGAGGTTCATGGTGTTGGACACACCGGTGAGAATGCATCGCGAATTCTGCAGTACAGGAAGCGAGAAGAGCTCGTACAATATATCTTGAGCCTTGGTCACCAATTGGTCCATCTCGTCGAGTATAATGATGCACATGCCACCCTTGCTTGTCGCAGTCGTCGTGGTCACGACTCTTCTCAGCGCAGAGACTTCTGGGACGTCACTAAACGACAAGGCGTCACGCGAATCGCGATCCTCAGGAAGCACGACTTCGCCTATTTGCTCGAGAATCGCCCCAAAGATCGCTTTTTGATCGTACAACGCCATGCAATTTATAAACGCCAGTTGAGGTCGACCCTTTCCGGCGATGCCCCACTTTCGGCTCGTCGCTTCGACTTCTTTAAGCGTCAGTGTCTTCCCGGTGCCGGGCAGTCCCGCCAAGTACAAGCTCCCAGGCTTGTGATCGCGCAAGCACCCTTGAATTAAATCAATCACCTTCGCGCGCTCATTTTCGCGGCATCGCACTTCATCAGGCGCCGTCGACGTGTGCAACGCAGCCTTGAGCGTAGCCACAGCCTTGGCGTCCATCGGATCGAACAGCGGACGAGTTTCCTCAACATCGGCGTCGACGTTCGCCGTCGTCATCGCCCCCGAAATGAGTCGAATCTCTGCCTCTGTGCCTGCGATCTTTGGCGTCGCCCCAGCGCGCGTCCCGCCGCGCACGATTTCTGGCACGGACGTATTACCTAAAAATTTTGGCACGCGTCCGACGCCGCGCCAATCTGCTCTTGAAACATCTCCGAGTGCCGCGACATCTGTCGCCGTCGAAATCATCGCCGCCTCCTTCGTCGCCAGCACTAAAGCGTTCTGCGCCGCTCGTCGATTCATCGCGTCCTCTACCGAACCAGCACCGTTTGGAAGTTCTTCCAACGTCCCACGTCGCGCACTTCGCTGCGCGGCGGTGCGATCGAACGAGAAACCGATAGATCTCGCGCTCTCCTTGGTCGCCGTCGCTCTCGCCCGCTCCTTGTCCAACATCTGTCTCAACTCCAAAACATCCTTATACTCGGGTTCAAAACCCGTGATCGACATGAATTCCATCGTCAATCGATCTTCATCCATATCATCATCTTCGATTATTCCCATCACCGCGTTCGCGGGCGCGAAATCGTTCGTTCGAACGACCGCCGGCGCGACCGCCGGCGCGAGCGCGAGCGTTTCGTCGGCGTCGCTCTCCTTCGTCTCCAATTTCACCGTCTTCGTGCGAACGTTCGTCCTCGGCGCGGATTCGCTCGATTTCCTCTTCATCGGTCGTCGATTTTCCATCGCGCGTTCCGCGGATGCGAGGAAGGTGATGACTTCCTTCATCGATCGCAGCTTGCGTTTGCACGGCGTGTAATACTCCTTGTACGTCTGCCCCGCGTTCGCCCCGGTGAGACGAGTGCGCTCTTTTACGACCCACGGTTCGTGCGAGATATCTACTCCAGTGGCGCGCAGGACGTTGGCGTCGAAATTCACGCGCGCGACGACGTCGGGACATTCCTGGGCACACATGGCGAGGCGTGGAATGAGGGAGCTGTTTGCGTCGCGTTTGAATTTTACGCGCGCGTTTGAATTTTACGCGTTTGAATTTTAATATTGGTGAAAGAGTAACGCGATGAGGAGGCGTGAAATGCAACGGAATGTGGAATTAAATGATGTACACGGTTGAATCGCCTTGATCGATCATGATTTTGTTTTGTCGCTGCATGATGTCGAGGAACGTCATGACTTCGTCTTCGTCGTCAAATTCTTTCTCCTGCGCGGCTTGTTGGAGCAATTCCAAGATCTCTTCTTTTTCCTTGCGAGTTTCTGCGAAATATTGTCCCAAAAATTTTTGGAACAGTTGAAATCGTTTTTGAATCGCCGCCATTTCCTCGTGGCGCGGAGCGGAGCGCGACGCGCCGCGAGCCGGCGCCGGTTCCGTTGCGCGTGGCGCCGCCGTTGTCGCGGCGCCGCCACCGCGCGACACCACTGGGATATCTTCCTCTTCCTCTTCCTCCTCATCTTCTTCGCTCAGTCCGTGATCTTCATCTTCATCTTCATCATGAAAGAAATCGTCCGGGTTTATCTCTTCATCCAAATTATCCACGTACTCTCCGCACGTATCAAAAATATCGCGCATCAACTCCAGGTACGGCACCATTGAGCTCCCGTACACGCCGTTATCGCGCATCTCTCTCAACTTAGCCCGCAAATCGTTCGCCGGGCACGACACGATGCATGTATTGATCGCACCCTTGACAAGGAACCAATCCAAAAGCTTCGCTCGACGGTAACGATGCAGCTCGGCGAGCTCGTTCTCGGCGTTGATTTTCCAATCTCGCAGCGTCTCTGGAAGCTCAACCGTAATCTCCTTCGGCGCGCGCTCGGCGTTGGCATCCTTGGCTTTTTTCGCAGGGACTTTTGATTTTTGCTCGCCTTCGCGCGCGCGCTTGCCGTCGTCATCGCCGACGTTCGGGGGGGTTGACGAGTCGTCGACGCGCGCGGCGCCCTCGAGCGCGGACGGTTTACGCGCGGCGCTTTCGAGCCCGGGTGATGGCGCCGACGCGTTCGCCGTGGTGGATATGTCGCGTAGGGTATTATTATTTACCATGCCGTCGTGCGACATCGCGCGAGGTCTCGCTTCGGGGAGTGAAGCGGGCGCGAAGTGGGGAGAAAGGTGTCGTTTGAATTTTTTGTGTCTGTCGAGTATTGAGTCTTCGGATTCACGTGATTACACGGACCACTTTTGGAAAAAGTCGTTGCCTTTATCGTCCACGACGACAAATGCGGGAAAATTTACCACGTCGATTTTCCAAACGGCCTCCATGCCGAGCTCGGGAAACTCCAGAACTTCAACCTTTTTGATGTTATTTTGAGCGAGAATCGCTGCTGGGCCGCCGATGGAACCCAAATAAAACCCGCCGTGCTTCTTGCACGCCTTGGTGACGGCGCTCGAACGATTGCCTTTGGCGAGCATGACCATGGATCCGCCAGCGGCTTGGAACTGGTCGACGTAGGAGTCCATGCGACCGGCGGTGGTGGGGCCGAAGGAGCCGCTCGCCATGCCTTTGGGCGTCTTGGCGGGACCGGCGTAATACACGGCATGATCCTTCATGTACTGCGGGAGGTCTTCTCCGCGGTCGAGGCGCTCTTTTAATTTTGCGTGCGCAATGTCCCGAGCGACGACGAGGGAACCGGTGAGAGTCAAACGTGTCGTGACCTCGCATGCGCTGAGCTTGGCTAAAATTTCGCGCATCGGCTGGTTCAAATCGATGTGCACCACGTCGTTGGATAAATCCTCAGCTTTGGGCTCGGGTAAATACTTGCTCGGATCCGTTTCGAGCGCTTCGATAAACACGCCGTCTTTTGTGATCTTGGCGAGCGCTTGACGATCGGCCGAACAGGAGACGCCCAAGCCGACTGGGCACGAAGCTCCGTGACGCGGCAATCGAATCACGCGAACGTCGTGGCAAAAGTACTTCCCACCAAACTGTGCACCGATGCCCATGGTTTGCGAAAGTTTGTGCACCTTGGCTTCCCACTCTAGATCTCTATACGCTCGACCTTGGATGCTTCCGGACGTCGGCAAATCGTCATAGTATCGCGTGCTCGCCAATTTCACAGTCTTCAAATTTTGTTCCGCGCTCAATCCGCCGACGACGATCGCCAAGTGATAAGGCGGGCATGCGCTAGTACCGATCGACTTTATCTTTTCCTCCAAAAACGACAGCAAAGACTTTTCGTTCAGCAGCGCTTTGGTTTGCTGGAACAAATACGTCTTATTCGCGCTCCCGCCGCCCTTGGTCATAAACTGAAAGTGATACTCCCCGCCTTTCGTCGCGTATATATCAATCTGCGCCGGTAAATTCGTCCCGGTATTCTTCTCTTCAAACATCGACAGCGGTGCGACTTGCGAATATCGTAAATTCGTCGTTCTATACGTCTCATACACCCCGCGACTCAACGCTCGTTCATCCTCCCCATCCGTCAGCACGTACTGCCCTCGTTTTCCCATCACGATCGCCGTGCCCGTGTCTTGACATCCCGGCAAAATCATTCCCGCCGCAACGCACGCGTTTTTCAACAACTCCAACGCCACGAATCGATCGTTCTTACTCGCCTCCGGGTCATCCAATATCATTCGCAGCTGCTTCAAGTGTCCGGGGCGCAACAAGTGACTGACATCGCGAACCGCTCGCGACGCCAACGTCGTCAGCGCGCTCGCGTCGACGCGTAAAAACGTCGTTCCATCGCTCGTCGTCACTTCTCGCACGCCTTGCGACGTCACGAACCGCCACTCGCACGTGCGCTCGCTCGATCGATGGGCGAAGAGCGCTTCGTACGCGAACGCGTCCTCGCCTCGCGCGCGCGTCGTCGATCGCATCGCTCGCTCTTCATCGTTCTTCGCCGAAGTCGACGTCAACGCGCGCGAAATCGCGCGCGTTCGCACGACGCGCTCGATGACGCGCTCGATGCGAAGCATGTGAACGCGAAATCGTTCGTCGCTCTCTGCGGCGCGCGCGCGCGCGTCGCGCTTCGACGCGAGGACGCGCGCGCGAGCCGCACTGCTTCACGCCATTCGGCGACGAGCGACGCGCTAAGTTCGCCCGAAGAGGGGCGATGGAACGCGAACGCGACGCACGCGCTCGACCGTTAGCGTGGTTCGAAGCGTGCGAATCGGGGGAGGTGGAAACACCGCGGTCGGTGACGGTTCGCGTTCCGCGACCCGGCGCGGCGCGAAGCGTCGCGCGCGCGACCTTCGAAGCGAAATGCGATGACGACGTCGACGGAGCGCTGGAGAGCGAGCGACGTGAAAAGTGTTCACGCTTGAGTGACAGCGCGAAAGGGAAAAGGAAGGAGGCGAGCGTGAACACGGAGTCATGGCGAAGCCGCCGCGAGCGGGCGACCCAAGCGCGGGCGACGTGTCGGCGGTGCGTCGGGAACGCCAGGGCTTTAAGAGACGCGCGCGAGGCTTTGCGCGCGATGGGCGCGAAAGTGAAAGAATTCGAGGGAGAGTCGAGTGATTTCGGGAAAGCACGCGCGGTCGTGGCGTTCGGGCGAAAGACGAGGGCGCCGACGGCGCGAGGCGCTGACTTTCGGTCAACGTCGGTCAACGGAGCGGAGCGCGACGCGAAGGGCGAGGAATTTCTAAGCGTTGAACGCGCTGCTGGGATTTTTGGGAGCCATGCGCGCGATATGACGAGCGTACAGCGAAGGCACGCGCGAGTGACGGCGGTGATGGCGAGAAGGAGTCGCGAACGTCGAGCGGCGCGTGCGGCGGCGGGCGTCGACGAGGCGCCCGCCGTCGTCGGACGCGGGAAACCCGATTGGAACGATTGCGTCGATCTCAACGCATCGCCGCGACTGAAATCGAGCGAGGAACAAATGGTACTTTTACGCAAACTCGTCGCCGCGAAGAATCGCGAGGAGGAAAAGATGAAAGCGGAGAGATTACGCGATAAGCGCCGACGGCGATTGGCGGCGTTGCGGGCGGCGGCGCAAGCGGCGCGCGAGAAATTCGTGTCGACCACGTCGACCTTTAAGGATGAGAAGTTACCGATGCGCGTTGCGCGCTCAAGTTTCGATTCTCTGCGTTCGTTCAAGTCCGCGGTGGAGTGCGTATCCGCGGCAACGAGCAAAATGTCCATGGACGACGCTCGCCCCTAAAAAGACTCGCCGGCGCGCGCCTCGTTCAAACAACTGCTGTTCAATCACATCTTTTGGGATATGCTATAAAGTACATGTAAGGGTGTTAGGACGTCGTTAAACGCGGGTAATCCTTCGGGGTAATCCTTTGTGAATTATTTATCCTTCTTGGAATCGCGTCTGACGTACTGTTCGTCCTCCTCGAGATCATCTTCCAAACCGAGCAAGTTCAAAATGCCTCCCAAGGCGTCGTCGTCGTCGTCGTCGTCATCGCCGCGGTTCTGCTTCTTCGTTTTCTGTTTCGGCGTGTCTTGCTTCACCCCAGTCGTGCGCCTGTTCGCTTGAACCGCCATGCCGCCCGCGACGACGTCCGCGCGTTCGCGTTCCTCTTCGGTGATGTCATCCACCTCGTCGCCAATCTCCTCTTCGGGCGGCCCCAAGATTTCCTCCGCGATCGCATCCGTCACGCCCTTCACCTGTCTCGACACTTCGAGCGCCAAATACGACATCTGATTCGATATCCAATTCCACGTCTCATCCGTCGACGACGACGCGTTCCCGCTCGACTGCGCGTTTGAATTCTCACCCACGAGCCACGACCACAACGAGTCATCCTCGCGCGGTGGCGGCACGTTCGAATAATAATCCGATGACCCGCGTCCACTGCCGTTTACACTGCGCGCGCGATGCGAATCACCAAACCACAGTCAGTCTCGTCGTTCGATCTCGACCCGCTCTCGACCCGCGCTCGCTTCGCCCGTCTCCCTCACTCCTTTCCGACGCGTCATCACTCATCTTCCCTCTTTCCGCGCGCGTTCCACCGCGCACGCATCGCTTCCTCTTCCCCTCTCCGTTCGATCGTTCATCCTCGGCGCACGCGTTCGTCGTTCGTCGTTCTCCGCGCGATCCGCCTCGACGCGCGCCGTTCGTTCTCCCGCCCCGACGCGATCACCTCCTCTCACGCTCACCCGCACCCACGAAAACGCGCGCACACGCGCGAACGAACGCCTAACCCGCCCTACCTCCTCGAATACCCGTCATCACCCGATGACATCACCTCCCGATCGACTCTCCCGACGTTTCGCGCGCGTTCGCCGCGTCGCGTTCGCGCGATCGCGAGCGCGCGCTCGATCGCGAGCGTCGCGTCCCCGTTCGCCAACGCGAGCTCGCGCGTGATTTCCTCCGAGGACATGTCGGGGAACATCGCGCGCATCGCGTCGTGCGTGTCGCTCGTATTGTCGTTTCGTCGATTCATCGCGATTCGACGATCGATCGATCGATTAGGGCCTCGATCGCGATGTGCCGTCGGGAGGTAGGTCGTCGGTAGGTCGAGCGACGCGCGATCGAGCGCGACAGGGGGTGGTTTCGTGGAATAAAGTAGGGAATTCGTGCGATTTTCGCGTGTTTTCGGGCGATTCCACGCCTCTCGACGCCGGTCGAGGACGAGGATCGTCGACGCGATGGGGCGGTCGGTCGGTCGGACTGATGGCATGGTCGGTCAGGGAGGTCAGGGAGGTCGGTCGGACTGTAGAAGTGTAGTCATGAGATATGACAAGGGAACACTTCTACGTGGGACTCGATGAGTTAATGACTCATAGTGCCAGCTCTGGCAGTAGATCCCCCGCGGCGATCGCATGCGGTGAATCAGTTTAGAGAAAATCTAGCGACAGTTCGTTTCTTGTTATAAAGCATTTGCTTATACTGGAAATCACCGAAAACTTACAATCACTGCCTAGTTCGACTGTCTAGT
>Ga0222712_10000841_pt1 | contig 39241 bp, 24 predicted proteins | sample C33_657DmetaG_FD_165043 | JGI IMG/M metagenome (GOLD analysis project Ga0222712, IMG submission 165043) | Estuarine water microbial communities from San Francisco Bay, California, United States - C33_657D | ecosystem: Environmental > Aquatic > Marine > Unclassified | place: USA: California... | reverse complement strand
TCGAATTCGCGAGGAAACTGAACCAGCGCTTCATCCCGTGGGCGTAGCCCTCGGAGCGGTGGCTGGCGATGAGCTTGCCGTCGAGGCTGAAGCGCATCTCGTCGCCTTCGGTGACCAAAGTGAACACATGCCATTCCTGGTCGGCCTTCAAGGGGGTGGTCTGCGATTTCTTCTTGAGCATCGCTTCGAAGGCCGGGTCGGGTTTCCGTTTCGCGGCCGCATCATCGGCGTGCTTCTTCTTCACGGCGAGGTTCATCGAGCCCGTCTTACGGTCCGAGAGGTTCAGGTCGGTCTGCGAAATAGTCGCATAGCAGAGGTGGCCGGCGTGGACGTCTTTGAGTTCGCGGTCGACGAAACCGGTCACGAGGTTCTCGGCCTTGTTGATTCCCGGGAACTTGAAGCGGACGATGACGCCGCCGTCGGCGAACCCGGCGTCATGGTGGATGTGGGCGGCATGGCCGGCCTCCTTGGTCGCGCTGGCGATCTTCATGATTCCCGCGTCGAGGTCGGCCTGCTTGAGTTTCGGGACCCGGTCGGCCGTGGCGCTTTCCCAGCCGTTGCCGATGTCCTTGAGGCCCGTGCCGGTCTCTTCGCGCTCGAAGGCATCGTGGAAGATCAGCGTGCCCTTGGTCTGCAGCCAGGCGGTGTCGTCGGCGGCGGCGAGGGGTAGGGCGAGGAGGCAGAGAAACAAGAGGCGCATAGGGCTAGGGATAGGGCTTGGGCGGGGGTAGGAAAGATACAGTGCAAAGGTGCGAAAGTGCAAAGGTGGAAACTGGCAGGGCTAGGGCTAGGGATAGGGGTAGGGCCGGGAATAACGGGCAACAAGAAGGGCTAGGGGGTTAGCCTAGCCCAGTCCCTAGCCCTAGCTCTGGATCTGTTACGCGACCAACGCCTTGACGACCTTGGTCGGGAGCACGCCGGTGAGCTTCTGGTCAAGTCCTTGATACTTGTACGTGAAGCGCTCGTGGTCGTAGCCGAGCAGGTGGAGGACCGTGGCGTGGAAGTCGTTGATCGGGAGGGGATCCTTGACGATGTTGTAGCTGAACTCGTCGGTCTCACCGTAGATCTGGCCGCCCTTGGCGCCGCCGCCGGCCATCCACATCGAGAAGCAACGCGGGTGGTGGTCGCGGCCGTAGTTCTCCTTGGTGAGTCCGCCCTGGCTGTAGATCGTGCGGCCGAACTCGCCGCCCCAGACGATGAGGGTGTCGTCGAACATCCCGCGCTGCTTGAGGTCCTCGATGAGGGCGTGGCAGGGCTGGTCGATATCCTTGCACTGGCTGGGCATGCGGCCGTTGACGTTGGAGTGGTGGTCCCAGTTGTTATGGTAGATCTGGACGAAGCGCACGCCGCGTTCGACGAGACGGCGAGCCATCAGCACGCTGTTGGCGAAGCTGCCGCGCTTGCGGGCTTCCTCGCCGTAGAGCTTGAAGATGTGCTCGGGCTCCTTGGCGAGGTCGGTCAGTTCCGGCACGCTGGCCTGCATGCGGAAGGCCATCTCGTACTGCTTGATGCGGGTGTGCGTCTCGGGGTCACCCACGGTCTCGTAGTTGAGGCGGTTGAGCTGGTTGATGCCGTCGATGGTCTGCTTGCGCAGGTCGTCGGGCACGCCGGGCGGGTTGTTGATGAAGAGGATCGGGTCCCCCTTGCTGCGGAAGGACACGCCGGCGTGCTCGCCCGGCAGGTAGCCGCTGGACCAGAGGCGGCTGGAGATGGCCTGTTCCTGGTCGCGGTTGGTCGGGGTGGCGATGAGCACCACGAAGTTCGGCAGGTTGTCGTTCTCGGAGCCGAGGCCGTAGGAGGCCCAGGAACCGAGGCAGGGGCGGCCGGTGATCTGGTTGCCGGTCTGCATGGCGCAGATCGCCGGTTCGTGGTTGATCGCCTCGGTGTTGAGGGAGCGCATCCAGCAGATCTCGTCGGCGTGCTTGCCGAGGTTCGGCAGCAGGTCCGAGTTCAGCCACATGCCGCACTGGCCGAACTGGGAGAAGTTGTATTTCGAAGGCGCGATGGGGAAGCGGGCCTGGCCGCTGGTCATCGTCGTGAGGCGCTGGCCGTTGCGGATGCTCGCGGGGAGGTCCTTGTCGTACATCTCCTTCATCTTCGGCTTGTGGTCGAAGAGGTCCATCTGGGCGGGGCCGCCGACCATGTGGAGGTAGATGACGCGCTTGGCCTTGGGCAGGTGCTGCGTGCTGATGGCGCCCGGCGCGGCGTGGGCCATCGTGCGGCCGAGGAGGCTGGTCAGCGCGGCGGCGCCGAGGGCGTTGGCGCCCGTGCCGAGGAAGCGGCGGCGGGTCTGGAGGGTGTTCCACTCGTGGAGGATGGACATGGCGATTATTTGTTAAGGATTTCGTCGAGGTTGAGCAGCTGGCTGCAGACCATCGTCCAGGCGGCCAGTTCGGTCTTCGGCAGTTTCTCGTCGGCCTTCGCGTCGCCGATCCCGAGGAGCGCGGCGGCGTCGGCGGGCTGGGCGACGTAGTGCTTGCGCAGCTTCGTCAGGCTTTCGGTGAGGATGGCGGTCTCGGCCGGCTTGAGCGGGCGACAGAGCACGCGCCGGGCGGCGGCGTCGAGGCGGGAGAGGTCTTCGCCGCCGGCCTGCAGCGTATGCTGCGCGAGGATGCGGGCGGCTTCGACATACTGCGGGTCATTGAGCATCACGAGCGCCTGCAGAGGCGTGTTGGTCCGGTCGCGGCGGACGCAGGTGACCTCGCGCGACGGGGCGTTGAAGAGGTCGAGGCTCGCGGGCGGGGCCATGCGCCGCCAGTAGTTGTAGAGCGAGCGGCGGTAGAGGTTCTCTCCCTGGTCGGGCTTGTAGACTTGGATGCCCACGCCGACGACTTCCCAGATGTTCTCAGGCTGGTAGGGCTTGGTGCCCGGGCCGCCCATGCGGGGCGAGAGCGTGCCGCTGACGGCGAGCGCCTGGTCGCGCAGCATTTCGGCGTCCATGCGGAAGCGGGGTCCGCGGCTGAGCAGGGCGTTGTCGCGGTCTTTCTCGATCTTATCCCGGGTGGTGAGGGCCGCCTGCCGATAGGTCGCGCTGGTGAGCAGCTGCTTGTAGAAGCGCTTAACGTCCCAGCCGTGCGTGCGGAAGTCGATGGCCAGCCAGTCGAGGAGCTCGGGGTGGGAGGGTAGGCTGCCCATGATGCCGAAGTCTTCGGAGGTCTTGACCAAGCCCGTGCCGAAGAGCTCCTGCCACATGCGGTTGACGGTCACCCGCGTCGTCAGCGGATTGGCGTCGCTGACGATCCAGCGGGCGAGGCCGAGGCGGTTGCGCGGGGCGTCCGCAGGGAGCTTGCCGAGGGCGGAAGGAATCTCCGCCGGGACGGCGTCGCCCTTCTTGTCGTAGGCGCCGCGGAGGAGGATGTTGGCCATCGCGGGGCTATCCATCTTCTCTTCCTGGACATGGGTCAGGGGGCTGCGGGCGCGGATCATGGTCTGCTCGGCGGTCAGCTTGGCGACGGCGTTCGAGGCCGTCCTGAAAGGTTCATGGCGGTTGAGCAGGAAGTGTTCGCGCAGGGCCTCCTTCTGCTGGGCGTTAGGTTTGCCGGCCAGCGATTGGCGCAAGGCGCCGAGCTTGGAGAGGGTCGTCACCTCGCCGGGTTCGAGCGCGCGGGCGTAGAGGAAGACGTCTTGGATCGATCCGTGGAACGGTTCGCTCTGGCTGCGTTGGCCGATGCGCGTCGGGGTGGCGGCCTTGGTGTCGGTCTTGAGCTTGTCGATCTCGGCGCGGGTCTCGGCGAGGACGCCGTTGACGTAGATCTTCACGCCGGCGGCCTTGCCGCTGCCGTCGTAGGTCATGAGGACGTGCTGATAGGCCGTGTTGATGGCATTACGCGTGGTGACCACCTTGATCGCATCGCCGGGCCACTTGCTGATGATGTAGACCCCGAGGGTGCGGCCGTTCTGGAAGAAGTTCCAGCCTTGGGCCTGCTTGGGGTCGTCCATGCGGGCGATGATCGCGCCCGTGCCTTCGACCTTGTCAGCCTTGATCCAGGCGGCGGCGGAGAAGGCCTGCTTGGTGCTGAAGTCGCCGGCCTCGCCGAGGACGAGGTGGGAGCCTTTCTTGAAGACCGGGGCCGGGCCGGTCTTGCCGGCTTTGTTCCAGCTCACAGGTTCGCCCGCGCCGGTGGCGCCGGCGGGGATGCCCTTGCCTTCGTTCAACGCGAGGCGGGCGACGAGGCCCTTGGCGGGGATGTCCGCGTCGAGGTCGGCGGGCTTGGCCGTCTTGATCCATTCATCGAAGAGAGGAGTGCCGAGCTTGCGGGCTTCGGCGACCTGCTCGTTGCCCTTCGCGATCTCACCTGGCAGGGCGTTCCAGCGCGGACGATCGGCGTCGGAGGGCAGGTAAAGCACCGGACCTTTGCCGTCCTTCACGTTACCGTCGAGTCCGCCCTGGGTGGTGTTCCGGAAGAAGGCGGCCATCGAGTAGAAGTCCTTCTGCGAGAACGGGTCGAACTTGTGGTCGTGGCACTGGGCGCAGTTGGTCGTGAGGCCGAGGTAGACCCAGCCCATGGTCTGCACGCGGTCGGCGGCGTAGTTGGCGAGGTTCTCCTCGACGATCGTACCGCCTTCGTTGGTCGTCGGGTTGCAACGCTGGAGGCCGGTGGCGATGCGCTGTTCCTCGGTCGGATTGGGCAGCAGGTCGGCGGCGAGCTGTTCGACCGTGAACTGGTCGAAGGGCTGGTTACGGTTGAAGGACTTCACGACCCAGTCGCGGTAGGGCCACATCTCGCGGTAGGCGTCGAAGTGCAGGCCGTGCGAATCGGCGTAGCGCGCGGCGTCGAGCCAGTAGCGGGCGCGGTGTTCGCCGTAGGCCGGCAGGGCCATGAGTTCATCGATGAGCGCCGACAACTGGGGGTCGGAGAGGCGGGCGCCGTCCTTGGGCAGGTGCTTGGTCAGCAGCGCCGGGGAGGGCGGTAGGCCGGTGACGTCGAGGCTGACACGGCGGATGAGCGTGGCGGCATCGGCTTCGGGCGCGGGCTTGAGTCCGGCGGCGTCGAGTTTGGCGCGCACGAACTGGTCGATGGGATTCTTGGCCCAGCTGTCGTCGGAGGTCTTCGGCAGTGGCGCCATCTGCGGGGCGACGAGTGACCAGTGCGGCTGCCACGGCGCGCCTTGTTCGATCCAGCGGCGTACCAGCGCGATTTCGGCTGGCTTCAGCTTCTTGTGGGTTTCCGGCGGGGGCATGATCTCATCCTCGTCCGTGGAGAGCATACGCTGGTACAGCGTGCTTTGATCAGCCTTGCCCTTGATGATGGTCGGCGGCTCTTCTTTGCCCTGCTTGTCGACGCGTGCCGCGAAGAAGCCGGCTTCGGTGTCGAGACGGAGGCCGGCCTTACGGGTGCCAGGATCCGGGCCGTGGCAATGGAAGCAATTGTCCGCGAGCAGGGGGCGGATGTCGCGGTTGAACTGCACGCTGTCCTCGGCCGCGAAGGAGGCGGACACGAGGAAGGGCAGGAGCGCCAGGTGGGGCTTACGCATGGGGGGTCTACGTTAACTAATGAGACAGTTGAGGGAGGGAAAGCCGGATTGGGACATTCATCACATATGAGAGTGGGTGCCCCGGCGGGTTGTTCCCCGCCTAGGCGTGTAAGACCACCCAAACTGAAGCCTCGTTAGCCTAAAACTCCCAGCGGCGAGGCGCGCCCTGGACGGGGGTCAGGACGATGTCGTCGAGGTCGACCGCCGCGGAACCGGCGGGCAGGTAGAGGCGGAGGATGCCCGAGGTCTGCTTGGCTTCGAGGTCCACGTTGACCGTCTGCCAGACGGCTTCACCAGAGGTCCGGTAGGGCACGGAGAGGATTTCGGGTCCGCCCGCGGCGCCGAGGAGCACGATGCGCCCTTCGCCGGCCTGCGGAGCGCGGATCTTGAAGGATAGCTTGGCTTTGCCGGCGGTCAGACCGGCGCCGACGCCGATGAAGGAGTCCGCCCCCTTCGACTCGAGATGGAGGGCTCCTTCGACGACCGTAGCCTTCCCGGCTCGGTTCTTCCAGCCGCCCGGGAGGTCGTCGGGCGCCAGGGCTTTCTTCTTGGCCGGCGCCTTGGGCGCGGCTTTGCCGAAGTTCGGATTCGCCTTCGGAATCACCGCCTCGGTGTCCTTCAGGAAGCCGTCGATGAGCCCGTTGAGTTCCTGCGCGACCGCCGGCTGCGCCTTCGCGAGGTTGCGGCGCTCACCGAGGTCTTGCCTGAGGTCGTAGAGCTCCAGCTCGTCGGAGCCATCTTCGTTGCGTCCGTAGAAGCGGATGAGTTTCCAATCGCCCTTACGTACGTAGGTGCCGGCATAGAAGCCGTCCATGACGGAGTCACGCGTGGCGTTGCCGTGCGGGAAGTGGCAGAAGACGCGGTCGCGGGGCGAGGCGCCGCCGAGGAGGGCGTCAGTCTGGTCGAGGCCGTCGACTTTCTGGTCGGGCTTGCTCGCGCCGCTGCCGGCGCGCAGGAGCGTGGGGTAGAGGTCGACGGACTGCATCAGGAAATCGGCCGTCGAGCCGGCCTTCACCTTGCCGGGCCAGACCACGATGCCAGGTTCGCGGGTGCCGCCTTCATAGAGCGAAGCCTTGCCGCTACGGTAGGGCAGGTTGCTCGTCGCCGGGATTTCGGCGTAGCCGTCGGGATCGGTCTTCTTGGGCGGGTAGGCATAGCCGCCGTTGTCTGACCAGAAGACGATGAGCGTGTTGTCGGCTTCGCCGGAATCGTCGAGGTGCTTCAGCAGCCGCCCCACCGAGTCGTCGAGGCTCTTCACCATCGCGGCGTAGAGCGGGTTCTTCTGCGGATTCGCGGGGTCGGTCTTCTGCTTGAAGTATTCGATGTAGTCCTTGCGGGCATTCCAGGGAGAATGCACGGAGAAGAGCCAGAAGTTCAGGAAGAACGGACGTCCCTTGCTGGCGCGGATGAACTTGCCGGCCTCGTCGGCCATGCGTTCGTCGACGTGCCGGCCGGCTTCGTCCTTGATCGCGGGGTCGGCGATGAACTGCCAGGGCGCGAGGTAGCCGCCGCCGGGGCCGGGCGCCCTTGGCGTGTGCGGCCAGTCGAGATCGAAGCCTTGGTCGCGTGGTTCATAGGCGTCTCCCGCTTTCAGGTTATGGCCGAGATGCCACTTGCCGAAGTGCGCCGTCGCATAACCGGAGGCTTTGAGCGCTTCGGCGAGCGTGTGGTAGTCGGGCTGGAGGCGCGTGATCGATTGGGCGATGAGCGTCCGGCTATTGGGATTGCCGGGCTCGAGTTTCTTCTCGAGCTGCACTGTCGGGAGATGGCAGACGGGAGAGGTGATGCCGATACGGGCCGGGTATTGTCCGGTCAGGATGCTCGAACGCGTCGGCGAGCAGAGAGGGCTGGCGGAATAGGCCTGGGTCAGGCGGACGCCACGGGCGGCCAGCCGGTCCAAGTTGGGCGTCTCATGATACTTGCTGCCGAAGCAGGCCAGGTCGCGGCCGCCGAGGTCGTCGGCCAGGATCAGGATGATGTTCGGCTTATCCGCGGCGACGGCGGCGAGCGGAGCGAGGAGGAGGGCGAGTGGGCGCATGGGGTTGAAGAGGGATCGGGGCAGGGCGGAAAGATACGACCTCACTTGGCGGACTTCTTCTTGGCCGCCTTGCCCTTGGATTTGGCGGATTCCTTGTTCGTATTGCCGTCGTTCCAGCGCGGGTCTTCCCAGCGAGGCGGCATGTTCTGGGCGTTCCAAGCGTCCCAGAGCGCTTGCAGGGCCTTCACTTTCTCCGGTTGCTTCGCCGTGAGGTCGTCCTGCTCGTTGCGGTCTTCCTTGAGATTGAAAAGTTGCACGGGTTGGGCGAGGCCGGCTTTCACGAGCTTCCAATCGCCTTGGCGGACGGCGTATTGGACGCCGAAACGCCAGTAGAGCGTATCACGGTCGAGTTTGTCCGCCTTGCCCTCGAGCAATGGCAGGAGGTTCGTGCCGTCCAGCTTCCACTCCGGCTGCGGCGTACCGCCGGCGGCGGCGAGGGCGGTGGGCAGGATGTCCAGTTGGATGACCGGCGTCTCAAGGACGCGACCGGCGGGGATGCGACCTTTCCACTGGGCGAGCCAGGAGACGCGGATGCCGCCTTCCCAGAGGAGCCATTTGCGGCCGCGCAGGCCGTTCATCTCGGCGAGGGGCGAGGCGCCGCCGTTGTCGCTGACGAGGAAGATGAGCGTGTTCTCTTCGAGCTTCAGTTCGCGGAGCTTGGCGAGGATCGCGCCGACGGCGTCGTCGGCCTCGCTGATCAGCGCGGCGTAGTCCTGCTTGCCTTTGGGCAGGTCGGGGAAGCGCGCCTTGATCTCGGGGCTGGCGACTACCGGGGAATGGACGGCGTTGAAGGGTACGTAAAGGAACCACGGTTCGGCGCGGTGGCGCTCCATGAAGGCGTTCGCTTCGCGGGCGTAGATCGGGGAGGTGATCGGGGCGCCGGCCGGATCGGGGATGAAATCCTTTCCTTTGTAGAAGCCCATCTTGTCGCCGAGGTTGCCGGTCGTGCCGAAGGATTCGTCGAAGCCTCGGTTGGCGGGGAGGTATTCCGCGCTGGTCGCGCCGACATGCCATTTGCCGAAGATGCCGGTGACGTAGCCGAGCGGCTTGAGTCGCTGGGCGATGGTCGTCTCGCTGGGAAGGAGGTTCTTGTTTTCCGGATTCTTGCCTTCGTTGGAATTGGCGTCGTGCCCCGTGCGTGCCTGGTAGCGTCCGGTCAGCAGGCCGACCCGGCTGGGCGAGCAGATGCAGGCTGCCACATAACCATCGGTGAAACGCACGCCGTTACGGGCGATCGAGTCGATGTGGGGAGTCGGGGCGAGTTTGCCGCCATAGCAGCCCGGCTGACCCCAGCCCATGTCATCGAGGTAGATCACCAGGATGTTCGGCTTGTCGGCGGCCGAGGCCGTCAGCGTGGCGAGCAGGGCGAGGAGGAGTGAGAGGGCGAGGGGTCGCATGGAATTCTTACACCGTGAAGTCAGGTTGGTTTCAACGACCCGTCACTTTGGTCCAATCGAGGGACTTTGGCAGCGGGCTTCCGCTCAGCGGCAAAGGCCGGCCCTGTTCGATGATCTCCAACGACAGGGTGGAGATGTTGCCCCAGTCCTTCATAGGCGTTTTTTCGCCGTCCTTGCCGCCATGGAAGTCGGCGACGGTGAAGGTCACCTCGGTCTGGCCGGGTTTGGTGAGCGCATTGGCGACGTAATCCTCCCCGGGCGCGCGCACGCCGGTGAGGAATCGGTTCTTGGATACGCGGAGCCGCACGCCGAGACGTTTGTCCGTCGGCGTGAGCTTGAGGCAGAGGGCTTGGTCGGCCCCTGGCAGCCGCATCTCCGGATCCCGGAATTTGTAGGTGGTCAGGCCGCCGCTGGGCGAGATCCCCCAGTCGCGACTGAAGTCCGGGCTGAACTCGTCCCGTGTGGCCATCGCCCGGAGGCGGCTGGTGTCCCAGGTCTGCGGGAGATGCACGGCTTCTTCCGAGGCGAGGGTGAAGCCGTCGGCGCTGCCTTCGAAGGCCTGGCGGATACCTTCGAGGGGATAGGCGCAATCGGCGAAGGCGAAAAGGGGAAGGCCCTCATGGGCGGGCAGTCGGGCGGACCACGTGTCACCTGTGCGCACGGTATCGGCCTGCTTCCAGAACCGCGACTGCGGATTGGGGTCGTGGCTGTAGAGGATGCGCACCGAGCGCAGGCGCGCCGGCTGGTCGGGAGTGACGACGAAGGCCGCCGATTTCCCGTCGGCCGCCAAGGTGAGGCTGGCCTTGGCGGTCTTGGGGATTTCGATGGGCTGACCTTTGAGGTGACGGTCGAACCAGAGGCTGAGGAGCAACCATTGCTCGGGTCCGAGGGAGTGGTTGTAATGGAGCTTGAGGCTGATGCGCCAGTCCGGGTGCGGCAGTCGCGCCAGGCAGGTGAACGCGCGGTCGACGGTGCCGTGGAAGTCATTGGTCGCGGTGAGCAGCAGCACGGGGCACTTCACGTGCGGGTAGTATGATTGCGATTCCATCGTCGCCGCGAAGAGGTCGGCATGGCCGCGATAATGTCCGGCGGGGACGGGATCAGGGATGCCGGGGAAGGGGCTGGTGACGAAGCCCGTCCCGCCCACCATGGGCGCGACGGCGCGCAGGCGCGGATCGATGGCGGCGAAGGAGGTGATGTTGCCGCCCATCGAGTAGCCCGTGAAGCCGAGCCGCGAGGGATCCACCTCCGGCTGGTCCTCCAGGAAGGTGATCGCCCTCCGCCCGGCATAGGCGAGCAGGAACCAGTTGCCGTTGCGCGGGCTGAGCACGGGGTCGATGGTGTGCGGGTCCGGCAGGAAGTCCTGCTTCACGCCGCGGAAGGCTTTGGGGTAGAATTGCGGGCCTTGCGTCGGGTCGACCTTGCCCCAGTCGGTGTTCTCCGTCGCTCCGGGCTCGATCTCCCTGCCGCCCCAGTTGATGTCAATCGTGGCGTAGCCCTGTTTCGCGAAATAGGCCCCGCGCCGTCGCTCGGCCCGCTGGCCGCCGCCATGGGCCCACACGAAGGCCGGAGCTTTTTTGGCGCCTTCCGGGAACGTGTAGAAGGCCGCGATACGGGAAGGGGCTCCTTTGAAGTTGCCGACCAGGAACGTGACGAGGCGGCAGACCGCGCCGTCTTCCCTCCATTCTTTCAACACGCGCACGTCGAGGGGGTCGCGGCGGAAGTCGACGTCCCGCCAGAGCGAGACGACGTCGCGCGGCACTTCGGCCTCGCTGGCGTAGGGCTGCAACGAGTCGGCGGCGGAAAGCAGGGAGGCCCCCGCGGTGAGGAGGAAGAAGAGGAGGCGCATGATCAGTGCGGCAGTCCTTTGAGGTCGGCGGGCATCACTTTGTCGTCCTTGGCGGCTTCGGCGTCGAGCCGCGCGCGCATTTCTTCGAGCCGCTTAGGCTCCTTGGTCGCGAGGTCGTCCTGCTCGAAGGGGTCGGCGGCGATGTTGAAGAGCTGCGGCTTCCCTTTGTTCATGGCGATGAGCTTCCAGTCGCCGTGGCGGACCGAGCGTCCTTGCGCATGGCCGATGTAGATCGTCCGCGCCGCGGGTGCGGCGTCCTCGCCCGTGAGGACTTTCCAGCGGTCGAGCCCGTCCCACTTCGCATCCTGGGCAGGCTGGAAGCCGGTCAGTCCGGCAAGGGTCGGCAGCCAGTCGCCGACATAGAGCGGGGCGGAGATCTTGCCCGGCTTGAGTCTGCCGGGCCAGGAGGCGAAGGCGCACACGCGCGTGCCGCCTTCGTAGAGGGTGTTCTTCTGGCCGCGCAAGGGGTCGTTCTCGCTGTTGAAAGGGGAGTCCGGCACGTCGCCCGCGTAGGCGTTGGTGAGGCCTTCGATGCCGCCGTTATCCGAGGTGAAGATGATCAGCGTCTTCTCGCGCTGACCGGTGCGCTCAAGGGCCTCGACGAAGGCGCCGACCTTGGCGTCGAGCTGCGTGACCATCGCAGCCATGCGCAGGCGGGACTCGTGCTTCACGGGGTCGGCGTGGAACTTCACGCCGTCGTAGGCCTGCTTGTATTCCGCGGGCGCGTCGACCGGAGTATGCACGGCGTGGAACGGGACATACATGAACCAAGGCTGGTCGCCGCCCTGGGTGATGCGCTTCAGCGCCTCCGCGGCGATGAGTTCGGTGGCGTTGCCTTCTTCACGGAAGATCTTTCCGTCGCGGTGCCAGGTGTCCTCGTACGGATTGCCTTTGCGGTATTTATGCGTCCACGGATCGGCCGCGCCGGTGAGCGTGCCGTAGCTGGTGTCGAACCCGTAGGCGTTGGGGATCCACTCCGGCCGCGCGCCGAGGTGCCACTTGCCGGCGAGGTGGGTGCGGTAGCCGACCGACTTCAGCGCGGAGGCGAGCGTGGTCGTGCCGAGCGGCATCGCGCGCAGGTTGCTCGGGCTCAGCGCCTGCGGGCCGAAGCGCCCCGGGCAGCGGCCGCTCATCAGCGCGGCGCGGGTGGGGGTGCAGACGGGCTGGACGTAGTGCTGGTCGAGTTCCGCCCCGGTGCGGACGAGCTTGTCCATGTGCGGGGTCTTGCCGAAGCCGCCGTGCCAACCGACGTCCGACCAGCCGAGGTCGTCCGCGACGATGAGCAGGATGTTCGGTCGCTCGGCGGCGCCGAGGGGCGACAGGGCGAGCAAGCAGGCGAGGAGGGCGCGCGCATTCATGGGGTAGCCCGAAACTACCCTCGCCGAGGAGGCTGGACAGCCAAATGTGCTTAACGAGGGACTTTGGCTCAGCGGGCGGCCGTGCTGAAATCGCTCAGGTCAGGCGTTCCCTTGGCGGGGCGGAATTCGATGGAGCGGAGGCGAAGGCCTTCGGCCTGGTCCCCGAGGTTGAAGCGGACGTGGATGGCCTGGCCGTCGACGGGCAGGGCGACGCTCTGCTCGGTGACGCCCGCGGGCAGGGTGAAGCGGACGATGTTCGCCGGCAGGAAGTCCGGCTGCTCCTTGGTGCGCCAACTGAGGGAGGCGTTGGTCGCGGCCTTTGCTTCCGCCTTGATGACGGCGGTCACCGGGCCGTTGAGCGCGACGCCGGTCTTGGCGAGGAAGGGCTTGGCGTTCTTCGCGGCCTTGGGATCGGCGATGAGGGTCAGGGCGCCATCCTTCAAGGCGATGGTGCCGTTGCGGCAGAGCCAGCCCTGGATCGCACCGGCGGGCTCGTTTTTGCGCGGCGCAGCGTTGGCGGAAGCCGTGATGACGCCGTGTTCCGCGAACATGCCCTCGTGATGTGGGTCCAGGCTCGTGGGCAGGCCAGGGGGGGTGAGCGTGTCGCTCCAGGCCTTGAGCGCTTGGCGAAGGCGGGTGACGATCTCCGGCCGGACCTTGGCCTGATCCTTGGCGAGGTTCTCGCCGTCGGGGAGGGTCACATCGAACAGCATCTCCTCGCGGTCGCCGAGGCGGACGAGTTTCCACGGGTGCTCCAGAACCGCGGCCTGCGAGCCCCAGCGCCAGAAGAGACGCTCGTGCGGCGTCCCGTTATTCTCTCCGCCTACGAAAGGCTTGAGATCCGTACCGTCGAGTTCCGGGGCTTTCGGCAGGCCCGCGGCAGCCACGGCCGTGGCGGCGACGTCGAGGCTACTGACGGGCTGATCGTAGACCTTGCCAGCGGGCAGGTGACCCGGCCAGGCGGCGACGAAGGGCGTGCGGATACCGCCCTCAGAGAGCATGCCTTTCTGGCCGACGAGCGGGGTGTTCAGCGAGCCGTCCCAGGCTTTGCCCAGCGGCGCACCGTTATCACCGATGAAGAAGATGAGCGTGTTCTTGTCCTGTCCCATCGCCTTGAGCTTGGCGCGGAGCTGGCCGAGGCCTTCGTCCATCGCGGCGATCATCGCCAGCGCCTGACGACGTTCCTTGGGCAGGTGAGCGGGCGTCCGGGAGAACCACGGCTCGGGAGATTCGAGCGGCACGTGCGGGGCATACCAGGCGAGGTAGAGGAAGAACGGCTGCTCAGGTTTGACGGCGCGGCGGTCGAGGAAAGACAGGGCGGCCTCGGTCTGGACGACCACGCGGAAGCGGTTATCCGTGATGAGGGCCGGCGGGTCGGTCACCGGCCGGCCGTCCAGTCCATGCGTCACGTAATACTGCCGGAGCGCCCCCGTGAACTGCTCATCGAAGCCTTGCCTGACCGGCAGGAAATCTCTCCCGACATGCGGGACTTTTGATCCCTTGGCCACGTGGTCGAGGTGCCACTTGCCGACCTGTCCGGTGACGTACCCGGCGGCCTTCAGGCGCTCGGCGATGGTGAGCTCGGCGAGCGGCAGCGGCCCTTTGTTGTTATCCTCGACGCCGAAGCGCTGCTGGTAGCGACCGGTGAGCACGCCGGCCCGGGAGGGGACGCACTGCGGGGCGGAGACATAACCGCGGGTGAAGCGCACGCCGTCGCGGGCCATCGCGTCGAGGTTCGGCGTGCGGATGTCCTGATCGGAGCCTTGGGCGCCGAGATCCGCCCAGCCATGGTCGTCCGAGTAGATGAGGATGATGTTGGGCTTCTCGGCGGCGACGAGCGCGAGCGGGGCGAGCAGAAGGGAAAGGAGGCGGCGAGGCATGACGGGAGGGAGATTTAAGGAGAGGTCGACGTCACGCGCAGCCGGCGGAACTCGAGGGCGCCGGCTTTCTCACCGTTCGGTCCGCCGGAATCGCCGCCGAGTCCGAACGTCATTTTCTCCTCGGCGAGGCAGGGGGCGGAGCCGCGGATGGTCGTATCGTCGACGGTGGCTTCCAGTTTGTCGCCGCTGAGGAGGATGCGGACGTGGTGCCAGGTCTCCGCGGTCAGCTGGACGGGCACCTTGGCGATTTCCATGTTCTCGCCCTTCTTAGGGTGGGCGAGGATGCGCAGCTCTTTGGTGGTCATCACGAGATGACAGAGGTGGCCTCTTTCCTGGCTGCCGTTGAAGATGATGCCGGCGAAACCGGCCTTCCCGATGAGCCGGAAGTCGCATTCGACGACACCGTCTTTCAGCGTAAGCTTATGCATCTTGACCGGGCCATGGCGCCGTGCGCCCGATTCGAACCCGCGCAGCACGCCGTCTTTGGCGCTCCAGGTACCCAGCCCCCAGAACCAATCCTTGGAGAGTTCCGCGTCGAACTTCTCTTCGAGGATGATCTTGGGCTCCGCGGCATGAGCCGTGAGCGCGGTCAGTAGCAGCGAGAGGAGGAGTCTCACTGGGGTACGCCTTTGATGATGAAGTTACGTACCTCGGCGGACTTGGCGCCGGCGATCCAGCTGCGGGTCTTCGGCGTGGCGAGGAAGGGGTGGCGGGCCTGCAGTTCTTTGCCGTCGATGCGCACGGCCATGCGGTCGCCGGTCCACTCGACGCGCACGTGGCGCCACTCGCCCTTGACGGTTTCAAGAGGCATGCGCGCGAGGACGTGGGAAGGCTTCACGGAATCTTCGGCGATGGTGACCTCCTTGGGCGTGATCACGACGCGGCCGACGTGCTTCTCGGCATCGCAACCGATATAGAAGGTCGTGGGGGCGTCCTGACGGAATTCGAGTTCGATGACGGCGGTCTTCAGGCCGACCCAGTGCTGCAGCACCGGCACATGCTTGCGCGCCGGGATTTCGGTCATGCGCAGGACGCCGCCGTCGGGCTTCCATTCGCCATGGGGAATCTTCCACGGTTCGGCGAAGGCTGACTTGAGGTCGGGCGCGACGATCACGGGCGGTTCGGCTTCGACCAGCAGGGGGCCGGAGGCGCAACCGACGAGCAGCAGGGCGGAGGCGAGGAGGGGAAGGAGGGGGGGGCGCATGTCAGGAGTCAGGGAAGACGGCGGGCTGGTCCGACGGCGTCGGGACGAACGCTGCCGTCTGCGGCGATGATCGGTTTCGGGTCGGCGACGCGCCCGAGCGGCCGGACGCCGGGCCCCGCCTCCAGGAGGCCAAGGTCGGCATCGGCGGCGGCGACGCGGGCCAAGAGCTGCCGGACGATGTCCGGGTGGCTGGCGGCGACGTCGGCCGATTCGGCGATGTCCGCCTCGAGGTCGTAGAGGCGCTGCGGGGCTTCCTTCTTGGGTTGCTTGGCGCGGAAGGGCGCGTTGGCGCCTTCGAGCATCAGTTTCCAGCGCCCGACCCGGACGGCCTCGAGGGTCATGCCGCGGTAGTAAAGGAACTCCTCATGGCCCTTGGCTCCGTCGACCCCGAGCAGCAAAGGAGAGAGGTCGAGCCCGTCGAGTTTTCGGTCAGGCAGTTTCGCGCCGGCGAATTGAGCGAAAGTCGGATGAAGGTCGAACATGCCCGTAATGGCGGCGTTGCTCGTCCCGGCGGGGATGCGTCCCGGCCACCAGGCGATGGTGGGAGCCCGCACGCCGCCTTCCCAGGTGCTTCCCTTGTGACCTTTGAGCGGTGCATTGCTGCCGCGGGCCGTGCCTCCGTTGTCAGAGGTGAACACGACCAGGGTCCGGCGGTCGAGGCCGAGCTCACGCAAAGTGTCGAGGATGCGGCCGACCGACCAGTCGGTCTCTTCCACCCAATCAGCGTAGAGGCCGTGTGGGGATTTGCCCGCCCAAGCTTCGCCGGGGTAGAGCGGGAAGTGAACCGAACTGTGGGGCAGGTAGAGGAAGAATGGGCGATCTTTGCTCCGGCGGATGAAGCCTTCGGCCTCATGTGTGTAGTCGGCCACGAGCCGTTGTTGTTCGGCTTGCCGGACTCGCGCGACCGCCTTGCCGTCGCGCAGCATCGGCAGCGGCGGCTGCGCGTTGCCGCGCAGGCCGGTCTCCGGCGGGTTCATCTTGCCGGTCGCCGGTGCCGGCTCGTCCTTAGGCGTCGGTTTGCCGAGGTCGCTCTTGGAGCCTTCGGCGGCGGTGCCCATGTCGTTCGAATAGGGGATGCCGAAGGAGAAGTCGAAGCCCTGCGCGTTGGGGAGGAAGGCGGCTTGGTCGCCGAGGTGCCACTTGCCCACGCAGGCGGTCACATAACCGGCGGCCTTGAGCGTCTCGGCGATGGTTGTTTCCTCCGGGTTCAGTCCCACTTCGGCCATCGGGAACAGCACATGCGGGGTCGGGAGCACGCGCTTCGGGTAGCACCCGGTCATGAGCATCGCGCGCGAAGGCGAACAGACCGGCGCGGCGTAAAAGGAGGTCAGGCGCATGCCTTCCTTGGCCATGCGATCGAGGTTCGGGGTGCGGTTGAGCTTGGACCCAAACGGTCCGATATCGGCGTAGCCGAGGTCATCGATGTTGATGATGATGAGATTCGGTCGGGGTTCTTCGGCCGCGCCGAGGACGGCGGCGAGCAGCAAGAGGAGGGAGGCGTGCCACATGGGAGTATGGAGTATCGAGTGTGGGGTATAGGGGAAGGACGGACTCAGGGCGTCGGGGTCACGACGACGTCGTCGATCTCGATGCCGGCGGCGCCGCCGCTCTGCATCCAGAGGAGCTTGCGCTTGGTCGCGTCGAAGTTCGCCCGCTGGAGCGTGCGGGTCCACTGGCCGTCGACGGACATGTCCACGTTGTCTCCCTTGAAGGCCAGCTTCACGGTGCGCCATTCGTTCGCCGAGAGGTCGACCTTCTCGGCTGGGAAGTGTTCGTTGGTCCGGTACGCCTTGCTGACTGGGTCGGGCGCGCGGGTGTTCTGGCGCAGCGGGTGCTTCGGATCGAGGGTGTGGGCGTCGACCTCCAGCACGACACTGTCCCGGTTCAGGCGGACGCGCAGCATGTGGTCGACCGAGCCGTAGCCATCGTCGCCGTCGACGAAGAGCCAGAGCATGCCGCCCTTCTCGAGGTGACGGTAGCGGAAGGACATCGTCAGGTCCTTGCCCTCCAGGGCCAGGTAGACCATCGGCGGGTATTTGCCGCCGCTGGAGCCGCGCGTCCACAGTGCGCCGTCGCGGACGGAGGTGTTCTTGTTCGGGAGCGGCGTCAGGAATTTCTTCGCGTCGAAGCCGGGCCCGAAATCCTCACGGACCGAGAAGGTCTCCGGGGACGCGCAACCGGCGAGCAGCAGCGCGGAGAGGAGGGCGGGATAGGAACGATGGGTCATTTGGTGAGGGGGGTGCCTTGCGCGAGGCCGTAGCTTTGCTCCCACCAAGCCAGTCGTTCCGCGTCGGTGGGCTCAGGTTTGCCCAATCGCCGTGTCCAAGTGCGGCGGTAGTCCTGGCGTTTGGCTTGCTGGATCTCGGCGAGGCCAGGTTCGGTGGCGGGATCGCCGAGCATCCCTTGATCTTTGGATTGCGCGCTCCAGTCCGTCAAAGCGGCGTTCAGACTGCGGATGGTTTCGGCGTTCGTCGGATCGGCGGAGACGTCGTGGACGCCCTGCGGGTCGGCCTTGAGGTCGTAGAATTCGAACTCCGGACGTTGCGGCGCAAGCCAGCGGGCGGGGAAGGGTTCGAGTTTACCGGCGGCTTGCAGGACGCGGAGCAGAGGCATGCCCGGATAGCTATCTTCCTTGTAGCTCGACCAGTTGAGGCGCGAGAGCGAGGTCAGGTGGTTCCGGACGAGCAAGAAGTCGGGGGTGATCAGGGCGCGGATGCGGTCCATGGCGTCCCCGCAACGGTCGCGGGCGGCGAAGAGGTGCGGTCGGTCGGCGGGCACGCCTTGCAGTACCGGACGACCCTCCATCCAGCCCGGGATCGGCTGGCCGGCGGCCTTGAGCACGGAGGGGGCGAGGTCGATGAGGCTGACCAAGCCCGTCTCCACGCTACGCGGCGTCACGCCAGGTCCGCGGATCAGCAGGGGAACCTGCAGGCCTTCGACGCTCAGCCATTGTTTGCCCCAAGGCATCGGACGTCCGTGGTCGGCGAAGAACATCACGAGCGTGTTTTCAAGGACGCCGTCGGCTTCCAGTTGCGCGAGGATGGCGCCGACGCGTTGATCCACGACTTCGACGCTCCGTTCATAAGCATACCAGTCGCGCCGGCTCAGCGGGTGCTCGGGATAATTCGGTGGCAGCTTGATGGCGGCCAGGGCGGCCTCATCGTATTGCGCGGGAATGGGGAAGGGCCGATGGGGCTCCGTGATCTGGAACTGGGCGAAGAACGGCTGGCCGGGACGACGCTTCCGCCAGTCATCCCCGTTGAACAGCACCTTGGGGTCGTGGGCGAAGTTGTAGTGGGTCTTGCCTTTGGTGATGGCACGGCCGCTGCGCTGGCTGCCGGGCGCGGCACAGTTGGTGACGAACCAGCCCGCCTCACGGAGCAGGGTGGGCAGGGGTTTATAAGGAGCCGGGAGCGGCTGGGGGTTCTCGGTGTCGTGCGGGTGTAGCCCGGTCGTCGTCTGGTAGCATCCGAGGATGAACGCCGAACGCGAAGAACTGCAGACCGGGGCGGTGGCGTAGGCTCGCGTGTGGCGTCGACCCTCGGCGGCCAAGCGGTCGAGGTGGGGCGTCTTCACGCCGGGTGCCCCGTAAGCCGCGATGTCGGGCGACATGTCGTCGGCGATGATCCAGACGATGTTGGGCGGCGGAGACTCGGCCGCGAGCGCCCCAAGCGTGCTCGTCCACAGCAGGGCGGCGATGGCGAGCAACCGGTTCATTTGGCGGCTTTCAGCTTGGCGAGCAGGAACTCCGTCGGCGTGGCATGCTTCGGATTGGCGAGACCCCGATAATGCAGCTCGGCGGAGACGCCCTTGGTCGCGCAGTGTTCGGCGAGCTTGGCGCCGAAGTTCGCGGTGTGCGTCGGGTCTTTCTCGTTCTGGCCGATGGCCGGCGGGCCGCCGAAGGTCATGTACACCGCGGGGTCGTCAGACGACACCAGCGCATAAGGCGAATACTCTGCGATGAGGGGCAGGATGGTTTCCCGGCCCGCGAGGAACTCATCGAACGTCTTGAAGCCGAAGGCGTGGCCGCCGTAATTGCTGTTAGGAGTCCACGCCTTCATCTGCGCCGGGTCGAGGGTGGTCTGCGGGCCGGTCACGGCCGCGCAGGTCAGGCGGGTGGATTCGCGGGCGATCGGATCGGCCGACTTCGGGTCGGCGAGGTCGTCATGGAAGGCCAGCCAGAGGCTGGAGCAGGCGCCCGCGGAGCCGCCGGCGGCGCCGACGCGGGTCTTGTCCAGGTTCCATTCCGCGGCCTTGCTGCGGACGAACTGCAGCGCCCGGGCGGCATCGTGCAGGGGCGCCTTCACGGCCGGCGAGGTGTCCACCGCGGGGTCGCGCTTGATGAGGCGGTAGTTGATCGAGACGACCGAGACGCCGGCCTTGAGCAGGGCGGCGACGTCGGCGAACTTCTCCGCGCGTTCCTTGCTGCCGCCGACCCAGCCGCCGCCGTGGATGATGAAGACGAGGGGCGTCGGCGAGGCGGACTCCGCCTTCCAGAAGTCGAGGACATGGCGCTCGTGGTCGCCGTAACGCACGCCCGCGTGCGTGGGCTTGGGCAGCGCGGCCGAATAGGCGTCGCCCTTGGGGGCGGCGGCCTTGGCCTTCTTGGCCGCGGCCTTGGTCTTGGGGGCTTCCTGGGCGCCGAGCACGGCGCCGGCGAGGAGGGTGAGGAGGGTGAGGTATCGCATGGGTAAGGGTTTAGTTGCCGGCGCGGACGAACTCATCCTTGGAGAGGCGTCCGTCCTTGTCTTGGTCGAAGCGGATGAAGCGGGCCGGGGCGTCGGCCTGGTCGCCCATGTGGGGGATGAATTCGTCCTTCGCGAGGAAGCCGTCTTTGTTCTTATCCCAGCTTTCGAAGATCTTCGGGCGGTCATAGTTCTTCTTGGGTTTGGCAGGTGCATCCTTCGGCGTCTTGGCTTGGGCCCCCGATTTCATGAACTTATCGCGGGCAGGGCTGGCGGGCAGGGTCTTGGCCCAGGCGAGGGCTTTCTCGGTCAGGGTCTTGACGACTTCCGGGTGCTGCGCGGCGACGTCATGGTGTTCGCCGGGGTCCTTGGGGATGTCGAAGAGCTTGGCATTCTTGCCGGCATGGTCGACGAAGAGTTTCCAGTCGCCGTCCCGCACGCACAGGGGCGGAGGCTGGTAGCCGTCCTGCGGCCCTTGCACGCCGGAGATCCATTCCCAGTGCAGCGGCGTCCGGCGGGGCGTGGCGGCTCCGCCTAGCCAGAGGGCCGAACGGTCTTCGCCGTCCGGGGCGAGGCTGGCGGGGACTTTCACCCCGGCGAGGGCGGCGATGGTGGGCAGGAAATCGACTCCGCCGACGACGGCGTTTTCTTCGACGCGGCCGGCGGGGACCTTCCCCGGCCAGCGCACGAGGCCGAAGGTGCGGATGCCTCCTTCGTGCATGCTGCGCTTGCGGGCGCGAAGCGGGCCGGCGCTGCCGACCCCGGCGTTGGCGGCGTTGCCCACGCGATAGTCTTCGGGTCCGTTGTCGCTGGAGAAGAAGATGAGCGTGTCGTTGGTCAGGCCGAGTTCGTCGAGGGAGTCGAGCAGGCGGCCGATCTGGGTGTCGAGGTCGGTGAGCGAGGCGCAGAAGACCTGCATCTGCGAGCGGAGGTCCTTGGCGTTGGCGTAATACTTGCGGGTCCACTCGCCGAAGGCGGGATCGTCGGCCTTGGGCTGGAGTTCCGCGTAGACCGCGAGCTGTTCCGGCGTCGGCTTCAGCGCCGCGTGCGGGACGAGCGTCCAGAGGTTGACATAGAAGGGCTTGTCCTTGTTCGCCTGGGCGAACTTGATCGTCTCGTCGACCATCAGCGCCGTCGAGCGGGCGCGGAAGTAGGGCTCCTTGCCTTCGTCGCCGAGCGGCGTGCCGGAGGAATTCTGGGTCTTGGAGACATCGATGCCATAGGCTTCGGGGGCGGGCGCGCCGGCGCCGTTGCCGAGGTGCCACTTGCCGAAGTGGGCGGTGGCGTAGCCGGCTTGCTTCAGGAGATCGGGCAGGGTGGTGACTTCGGGGTCGAGCCAGTCCGGCATCGAACGAGCGGCGTTCTGATCATGGGTTGAGAAATGACCGTGGACCAGGTGGCGCGCCGGATAGTGCGAGGTCATGAAGGCCGTGCGGCTGGGCGAGCAGACCGTCGCCGCGACGTAGAATTGGCGGAGCCAGGTGCCTTCCTTGGCCAGGCGGTCCAGGTTCGGCGTCTTCACGTAGGGATGGCCGGCGAACTTGGCATCACCCCAGCCCTGGTCGTCGGTCAGGATGAAGATCACGTTGGGCGGCCGGGCGACGGCGGTCAGCGTGAGCAGCAGGAGGGTGAGCAGGGTTCTCATGAGGATGATCGTTCGGAAGGGGCGGGTTCAGGTCTTCGAAGGATTGCTTGGTTTTAAGGCGTCAGCGGTTCGACGCGCACGTCGTCGAACCAAGTGGCGAGCGGCCGCGGGCTTTTGCCGCCGGGCTGCAGACCTATGTCATGCTTCGCGACGTCGCCGCAGAGCGTGACATAGGTGAGCGCCGGTTGGCCGTCGACGATGACCTTCAGTTCTTTCCCGCGCAGTTCCAGGACCAGGGAGTGCCAGGCGTCGGGAGTGATCTGGGCTTTCACGGTCTTCGCGTAGAAGAACTTCCGGTTCCAGATGCCCTTGGCCTTCAGTTCGGCGGCTTCGGGCGAACCTTTCGGGTGCAAGACGTCGTTGTCCCAGGCGGTGATGGCATCGGCGCGGAGGTGCACGCCGGCGACATTGAAGTCACGCTCCACGATGGGATTCGGGCCGCCGATGCTGAGGCCGACCTGACCTCCGGCGGAAAGCTTGAAGCGACAGCTCACCCGGATGTCGGTCCCCGTGATCGCCCGGCGCAGTCCCGGCGGATGCTTTTCTTCCGGGAAGCACTGACCTCGGAGCGCCCCGTCGACGACTTGCCACCATTCCGGCCGCGCGTCTTTGCCGCTGACGGTCTTGCCGAGCGGATGCTTGGCGTCGATGCCGGTCGCGAGGAACCCATACGGCCCCCAATGCGTGGCAAAAACTCCCGCGTCCGAGAAGTCGTCAGACCATGTGGCGGGAACGCCGCCCGCAGCTTGCAAAGATGCCAGCGGCAGAAGCAGGAGGGTGATGAGGCGTGGGCAGGACATGGGGACGGACGGGCTATTCAGGAAGAACCCCGCTCAAGGCGGGCTGGTTGCGTCTCAGCGGAAGTCCTCAGGCGAGGATGCCCTTGATGACGTGGCGTTCTTCGACGCCGGTGAGGCGTTGGTCGAGACCCTGGAACTTATAGGTCAGGCGGCGGTGGTCGACGCCCATGAGGTGGAGGATCGTGGCGTTGAGTTCGCTGAGGTGCACCGGGTCCTTGGTCACGTTGTAGCTGAAGTCGTCGGTCTCTCCGTACGAGATGCCGGGCTTCACCCCGGCGCCGGCCATCCACATGGTGAAGCATCGCGGGTGGTGGTCGCGTCCGTAGTTAGTCTTGGTGAGCGTGCCTTGCGAGTAGACCGTGCGGCCGAACTCGCCGCCCCAGACCACGAGCGTGTCTTCCAGCATGCCGCGAGATTGGAGGTCGAGCAGCAGGCCGGCGCAGGCTTGGTCGGTCTGCTGGCACTGGCGCGCGATGTCCTTCGGCAGGTTGCCGTGCTGGTCCCAGCCACGGTGGAGGATCTGCACCACGCGGACGCCGCGTTCGACCATGCGGCGGGCGAGCAGGGCGCTATGGGCGAAGGTGCCGGATTCCTTCACCTCGGGTCCGTAGAGGTCAAGGGTCGCCGGGGTCTCCTTGGAGAGGTCGGTCAGGTCGGGCACGCTGGCCTGCATGCGGAAGGCCATCTCGTACTGGGCGGTGCGGGTGAGCGTCTCGGGGTCGCCGAGTTCGCGGTGGCCGGCGGCGTTGAGCTGCGCCAGGGCGTCGAGCGTGACGCGGCGGTCGCCGGGCTGCACGCCGGGCGGGTTCTGGACGTAGAGCACCGGATCGCCGCCGGAGCGGAGCGCGACGCCCGTGTGGCGCGTCGGCAGGAAGCCGCTGCTCCACATGCGCGTGAACAGCGCCTGGCCTCCGACGCTCTTGGGCGTGAGCACCACGAACGAAGGGAGGTCGTCGCTCTCGCTGCCGAGGCCGTAGCTGATCCAGGAGCCGATGCTCGGCTTGCCGGGGATCTCGTTGCCCGTCATCGCGAACGTGCAGGCCGGGTCATGGTTGATCGCGGTCGTGCTGACGGACTTCATCACCGCGAGCATGTCGACCACCTTGGCGGTGTGCGGGAGGAGTTCGCTGATCCAGCGGCCGGACTTGCCGTGCTGGGCGAACTTGAACTGGCTCGGGGCGACGGGGAAGCGCGCCTGACCGGAAGTCATGGTGGTGATGCGCTGGCCGTTGCGGATGCTCTCCGGCAGGTCCTTGTCGAAGTGGGCTTCGAGCTGCGGCTTGTAGTCCCAGAGGTCGAGCTGCGACGGGGCGCCGTTCATGTGCAGGTAGATGATGCGTTTGGCCTTGGGGGCGAAATGCGGGTAGCCGGCGAGCGGCTTATGCACGGTGTTCGCGGCCCGGGCCTCCCGGGAGAGCAAGCCGGCGAGCGCGACGCCGCCGACGCCGAGTCCGGCGGTGCTCAGGAAGCTTCGTCGGTTCAGGAGACGCAGGTGGTCTTGGAGCGGGTCGTTCATCGGTTGAGGGTCTCGTCGAGGTTGAGGAGGAGGCTGGCGGTGAGGGTCCATGCCGCCACTTCGGGCGCGGGCAGGGAGGCGTCGGGCTTCGATTCGCCGAAGTTGATCAGCTGGGTCGCGTCGGCCGGCTGGGCCGCGTAACGGGAGCGGTGCGCACGGAGGGCGTCGAGGGTCACCTGGGTTTCGCTCGCGGCGGGACGACGGCCGACGGCCGTCAGCCAGGCGAAGGCGGCCTTGGTTTCGTCGGTGGCGCCGCCCTCCTTGAGGATCCGCTGGGCGAACGCGCGGGCGGCTTCGACGTGCTGGACGTCGTTGAGCAGCGCGAGCGCTTGGAGCGGCGTGTTGCTGAGCTCACGGCGGACGCAGCTCGCTTCGCGGGCGGGCGCGTCGAAGGCGATCATCGAGGGCGGCGGCGCGGTGCGTTTCCAGAACGTATAGAGCGAGCGACGGTAGAGCGCCTCGCCGGTGTCGCGCGTGTAGCGGGCGGTGTTGCTGCCGGTGAAGCCGACCGGTTCCCAGACGTTGTCGGGCTGGTAGGGGCGCACCCCCTTGCCGCCCATGCGCGGGCTGAGCAGGCCGGAGACGAACAGCGCCTGGTCGCGGATGACCTCGGCGTCGAGGCGATGGCGCGGGCCGCGGGCGAGGAGACGGTTCTCAGGGTCTTTGGTCAGCAGTTCCGGCGAGGCCGCGGCGGAGCGACGGTAGGCCGCGCTGCTGACGAGCAGGCGCACGAGACGCTTGATATCCCAGCCGGTCTCGCGGAATTCCACCGCGAGCCAGTCGAGCAGCTCCGGATGGCTGGGCGAATCGCCCTGCGAGCCGAAGTCGCCGCTGGTCTTGACCAGTCCGTAGCCGAAGAACTGCTGCCAGTAACGGTTGACGGTGACGCGGGTCGTCAGCGGATTGTCGGGGGAGAGGAGCCAGGCCGCCAAGTCGCGGCGGTCGTAGGTGTCCTTCTTGGGCAGCGGATGGAAGGCCGCGGGAACGCCGCGGGAGACCGCTTCGCCGGGCTTGTCGTATTGGCCGCGGATCATCACGTGGGCCTGACGAGGTTGCGGGAGGTCGGCCATGACCAGCGTCGCGGGGATCTGGTCGGTCAGCGCCTTCTTGCGGGATTCCTCCGCCAGCTTCTCGGCGCGCATGCCGTCGAGCTTCTCCCGGCCGCCTTGGAATTCGTTCTCCAGCCACCAATCGAGCACGCGCTTGCGTTCGGCGTCGGTCCATTGGGCGGCCTTCTTGCCACGGACGAGGTTCTGGAGGTCTCCCGGAAGTTCGGCCACGCGGGAACCTTGCTTCTTCTCCGACCAGACCTTGAAGGACCACTGGAGGTCCTTGGCCTCTTCGATGCGATGGCTGACGGCCAGGCGGTCCCAGTAGACCGTCCCGTCGAACTGCGTGAAGGCGAAGCCGTCGACCTTCATGCCCGGCTTCAGGCCGAGCTTGGCGATGTCGACCTTGAGCTGCGTCCATTTGCCGGCCTCGGGTAGCTTGCCCATGTTCACTTTCTCGGGCGTACGCACCTTGCCGAAGGGGATGGCGCCTTCTTCTCCCCAGAACGCGCGGTGATTCCAGCCGCCGACGTGGAACTGGAGCATGATCGACTTGGGCAGGTTCGCCGGGTCGAGGTAGGTCCAGACGGAGATGATGCCGTTGGCCGGGATCTCGAAGGCGGCGCCGTTGGCGAAGAAATCCTGGGCGACGCCCTTGGCCGTTCGCTTCAACGCCCGCTTGCCGCTATGCACCGGACCTTGGCCGGCTTCGACGAAGGTCGTCGGATCACCCGAGGACTCGACCTTGGCTTTCGCCGGGAAAGCGTCTTCGAACCAGATGGTCTCGCCCGTGCGCACGGGCGGCGGCGGGGTGAGCGTCGCCGGGTCGACGTACTTGAAGGAAGCGATCGCCTCGCGGATGGCCTTCTGCTTCGCCGCGATGAGGCGGTCGAACTCGGCCATGCTCTTCTCCTGCTCGGGCGTGGACAGTTGCAGGACCGGCGGCGTCAGCAGGATGTTGCCGTCGAAGCCCGGGTCGGCCGCGCTGTAGAAGAACGAGTAGAGGGAATAGAACTCCTTGGTCGTGACCGGGTCGAACTTGTGGTCGTGGCAGACCGCGCAGCCGGCGGTCAGGCCCATCCAGACGCCCATGGTGGTGTCGGTGCGGTCGACGGCGTAGCGGAAGAGGAGTTCGTCGTTGATCGACCCGCCCTCGCTGGTGGTGACGTTGCAGCGGTTGAAGCCGCTGGCCACGCGCTGCTCACGGGTGGCGTTCGGCTGCAGGTCGCCGGCGAGCTGCCAGGTGGTGAAGACGTCGAAGGGCAGGTTGTCGTTGAAGGCCTTCACGACCCAGTCGCGGTAGGGCCACATGCTGCGCTCGTTGTCGAGGTGCAGGCCGTGCGTGTCGGCGTAGCGGGCGGCGTCGAGCCAGCCGCGGGCCATGTGTTCGCCATAGCGAGAAGAAGCCAGGAGGCGTTCGACGACCTGGTCATAGGCCTGCGGAGAGGCGTCGGCGAGGAAGGCATCGACCTCGGCGGGCGTCGGCGGCAGGCCGGTGAGGTCGAGCGTCACGCGTCGGAGCAGGCGGGCCTTGTCGGCTTCGGGGGCGGGCTGGAGGCCTTGAGCGGAAAGTTCGGCCTGGAGGAACGCGTCGATCGGCGAGGTGCCGGCCGCGGCGGCGGGCACCGGCGGACGCACCGGGGGTTCGAAGCTCCAGTGCTTGCGGTAGGGCGCACCTTCGGCGATCCAGCGGCGTAGGGTGTCGATCTGGGCCTGCGTGAGCTTCTTGTGGGACTCCGGCGGCGGCATCACTTCCTCGGGGTCTTGGGCGAGGAGCCGCTTGATGAGCTCGCTGCCTTCAGGGTCGCCCGGCTTGATCGCCTGCACGCCGTCGTTGATCGCCGTGGCGCCTTCCGCGGTGTCGAGGCGGAGGTCGGCCTTGCGCTTCTTGGCGTCGAAGCCGTGGCAGGCGAAACAGTTGTCGGAGAGGATGGGGCGGACGTCCCGGTTGAAATCGAGCTTCGGGGCGGCCTCGGCGGCGAGGGCGGTGAAGGACAGGAGCAGGAGCGACGGGCGCATGGTCTACTTGGCGGATTCGGAAGAAAGGAGGGCTTCGGCGTAACGTCTGCCGATCTCGAGCGTGCCGACGGCGGTGAAGTGCGTGTGCGAAGGCGGGAGGGTCTCGGCGCCGGCGGTATCGACATAGCGGGCGCGGGGTAGGGCGGCGGCGACTTCCTGCTGGGCGGCGATGACCTTGGGCATGAAGGCGTTCTTACCGTTGCCGAAACGCGTATTGACGCCGAGGAGCAGGATCAGGTCCGGCGCGCCGAGGTCGCCGCGGAGGCGCTGGAGCATCTTGGTCAGGTTGGCGGCGTAGGCGGGGGAGTCCTTGGCGTTGGCGTCGCTCTCGCCTTGTACCCAGACGAACGCGCGAGGGCGGAGGGTGACGCCCTTGGCCTGGGCGGCAGCGAGGGCGGCTTTGGTTTCATCGATCATCGCACGGTAGCACGCGTCGGCCTGGCCCGGACGGTCGACGTTCCAGTCGCCGGCGACGGACGTACCGCTGAAGGCCGTCTTGATGACCGCGAGGGGACGGGACTCTTTCGTCGCCAGCGTGCGCACCATCCCGATCTCGGGTCCGAAGCCGCCCTTGGTCTTCAGGTTGAAGTTGCCGTATTGGCGCGCGACCTTCTTGCCGTCGATGGCAGGCATCGCCGGCGTGCGCGGCTGGAACTGCAGGGTCGTCCATTGGCGGGCGCTCGTGCCGTCGAACTCGTCGGGTGGCGGGTCGCCGACGCGCCACCAGAACATCGTGTCGGCGTCCTTCGGCTCAGCCGGCAGTTCCTCCGCATTGGCATCGAAACCGACCGCGTTGGACTGCCCGGCGACCAGGATGAGGTCACGGGTTTCGGCGGCGAATACGAGCCCCTGCAGGAGCAGGGCCAGGCCTAGGGTAAGGCGGCGGAACATGGGGTACCTTTGGGTAACCCGCCCGCCCCGGGAGTTCCACCTTTTCCCTCCGTCCGAACCCTTATTTACAGTCGTTTAGCAGAAAAGCGACCAGCTCCGGGCAGGCGAAGAACGAGGGGCCGACCTTGTGGCCTTCACCGGGGACGATCTTGACCGTGAACTTGCCGCCGAGGGCCTCGTAGCGGGCCTTGAGGAGGAGGGTATTGTCCTGGTGCGGGACGACGACGTCGTTGTCGCCATGGACGGCGAACATCGGGACCTTGGCGGCGGCGAGGCCGGCGAGGTTGTCGGGCGGATTGAACTCCTTGAGCCGGGCGGTGAGCTCGCCCTCGGTCAGGCCGAAGTCGGCGAGGGTCTGGGCCTTGGAGTTCTTGAGCGGCCAGCTGGCGAGGTTGCAGACCGGATAGATACCAATCCAGGCCTTCACCTTGTCGGGATTACGAAAAGCCCAGGTGAGCGTCATCATGCCGCCGCGGCTCTGGCCGAGCAGGATGGGCTTGGGCGAATAGCCGCGCTTGACCATCTCATCGTAGAACTTCGTGAACTGCGCCGCGCTCTTCGGCGCGCCGCGGACTTCCCCGAGGTCGTAGCCCGCGATGGCGATGCCGGCCTGCTGGCAGGCGTCGGCATAGAGCTTGTGCTGGACGATCGAGACGCCGCCGTTGAGCGCCGGAGCATACCAGAGCCAGGGCCTGCCTTCGGCCGGCTTGTCCGCCGGGTGGATCACGGCCTTTCGGCCGTCGATCAGGAAGGTCTCGGCCGCGAAGGTCGGTATCGCGGAAATGACGAGGGCCAGGAGCAGCGTAAGGTAATTCATTCGATGAAGATCAGGGCGTTGCTGTTCAGCAGGGCGCGGCAGAGGGCGGGCTTGCCGTGCCGGGCCAGGAGCTTCCCGGCCGCGGTCCTTTCGGTGGCCGTGGGTGGGCGTTGCAACGCGAGGGAATAGGCCTGGGCGATCGGGTCGGGGCCGTCGAGACGGGCGGCTAAGGCCTTGGCCATGTCGAGGGTAAAGCCGTTGTTGAGCAGGGTGAGCGCCTGGAGCGGCGTGGTGGTGTTGGCGCGCTTCGGCGAAGCGAAGGCGATGTCAGGCAGGTCGAAGTCGTTCAGGACGTCGACCACGCTGGCCCGGGCGTTCTGGTGGTAGACGGAGCGGCGATAGGTCTCCGGGCCCGGCGCGTCGAGCGGGACGTAGGTCGAGACGTTATTGACGAGATAGCGGTAGAGGCGGAAGCCCGATCCGCCCATGGGCTCGAGCTTCAGCTGCCCGGCGGTCGCGAGCATCGTGTCCCGGATCTCCTCGGCGCGCAGGCGACGCGGGGGGAAGCGCCAGAGGAGGCGGGCGTCCTTGTCGACGCGGGCGGCGGATTCGTCGAAGTCCGCCGATTGCAGGTAGGCCTGCGAGAGGACGATCTCGCGATGCAGGGCCTTGAGCTTCCAGCCGCTCTTGATCAGGCGCTGCGCAAGGAAGTCGAGGAGCTCCGGGTGCGTGGGCTTGCTGCCCATGAAACCGAAGTCGCTCGGGGTATCCACGAGGCCGGTGCCGAAGTGGTAATGCCAGAGGCGGTTGGCCAGCACGCGGGCGGTGATGGGGTTGTCACGGGTGATCCATTCGGCCAAGGCCACGCGGCGTTCGCCTTCACCCGCGTCGGCTTTCAGGGCGTAAGGCTGGGTGACGAGGTCCAGCACGGCGAGACTGGACGGGACGACCTGTGCGGCCGGCTTGGTCGGATCGCCGCCTTTCTCGACGAAGGTCGGGTCGGGCTTGGGTTGGTGCGTGCCGATCCAGGCGGCGGGGAGCTTGGGCACCGCGGCGATGCGCTTGTCGACGTCGGCCAGCTGGCGCGCGAGCAGTCCGAGTTGCTTGGCTTCGGCGGGGGTGGTGACTTCCTTGCGGACGCGTTCATAGGCGTGCGCCGGCGACCAGGGTTCGCGGTCGGACGAGTCGGCGACCTTCTTCCATTGCTGCCCGTCGAGGGAGACGAACATCTCGTATTCGCAGGGCGTGGCGCCTTGCGAATTGTCGCGCAGGATCCGTCCTTTCGCGGTGCGGTAGGCGAGGCGGCCGATTTTCTCGACGCGGGGCAGGGTGATGACGAGTTCGGCCGGGCTGCCGATGTACCACTGCGCGCCTTCGTCGCCGTCGATGGTCAGGGCGGCGCTGTAGGCCATGGGAAAGTCTTCGGCGGTGATGCCTTTGGCGCCTTCAGCCTTGGAGCCGTTGGAGGCGAGGGCGACGTTGCGGGGCGTCGACTCAGCGGTCCAGATCTCGAATACCGAGATACGCCCGCCGACGCCGCTCTTCGGGTTCGCGGAGGTCGCGGACATCACGAGTCTGACGAAGCGGGCCTCGGTCGGCGTGATGATCTCTTCCGTGAGCAGGGGGTCGGCCTTCGGGCGGGAGTACTTACGTGTCGCCAGCAGCGCCTTGGCCTTCGCTTCGACGGCCTTGCTCAGGGCGTCCTGCTCGCCGGCCACCTTGGCGCGTTCTTTGTTCAACGGGCCCATCGCGGCATTGAAGGCCTGGGTCTGCTCCTTGGTCGCGAGCGGGCGGCGGCCGTGGACGACTCCCTCGAAGGCGGAGCGGATGCGGTAATAGTCTTCGGTCGGGATGGGGTCGAACTTGTGGTGGTGGCAGCGGGCGCAGTTGATGGTGAGGCCGAGGAAGGCGCTGCCCGTCGCGGTGACCATGTCGTCGAGCGTGGCCGAGCGGATGACCTTCTGGGCGGTGGCGTCCTGGTTTTTCACGTCGTCATACGGACCAGCCACGAGGAACGCGCTGCCGACCTCGACCGCGGGGTCGAACTTGCCGAGCACGTCGCCGGCGAGGTGCTCGCGCATGAACTGGTCGAAGGGCTTGTCGTCGTTCAGCGAGCGGATGACATAGTCGCGGAACGGATAGAGGTCATCGATGACGAAGTTGCGTTCGAAGCCGTTGCTTTCGCCGAAGCGCACGACGTCGAGCCAGTGCCGGCCCCAGTGTTCGCCGTAACGCGGGGAGGCCAGCAGGCGGTCGACGAGCGCCTCGGTCGCCTTCCGGGCGTCGGCCTGATGTGCCACGACGAAGGCGTCGACCTCGGCCTGCGTGGGCGGCAAGCCGGTGAGGTTGTAGCTGAGACGACGGATCAACGCCTGCGGCTTAGCGGGGGCGCTCCGGGTGAGTTTCTGTTCGGACAGCTTGGCGTCGATGAAGCCGTCGATGTCGGCATGCCTGAAGTCCTTGGCCAGCGGCTGGAGGGACCACCAGGACTTGTCGGCGCGCTTGACCTCGACCGTCGCCTGGTCGCGCGGATCGACGGCGCCGGCCTTGATCCAGGCGGCGAAGTCGGCGATGAGCGCGTCGGGCAGCTTCGGTTTCTTCGGCGGCATCTCCATGTCCGGCTCGAGGTGGCGGACGTAGCGAAGGAACAGGCCTTCATCGGGCTTGCCGGGGACGATGGTCGGGGAGCCCGAATCGCCGCCTTTCTCCCATCCAGCCTTGGAGTCGAGGGCGAGGCCGCCCTTCAGTTTCTTGGCCTTCGCGCTGTGGCACTCGTAGCAGTGTTCGGCGAGGGCCGGGCGGATCTTCTGTTCGAAGAACGCCACGCTGCCGGGGTCGTCGGCGCCGACGACGCTCCCGGCGACGAGCAGGGCGAGGGCGAGGCTCAGGCGGTTCATGCGAGGACCGGCTTGATGACGTGGCCGTGGACGTCGGTGAGGCGGCGATTCACGCCGTTGTGGTAATAGGTCAGTTTCTCGTGGTCGAGGCCGAGGAGGTGCAGGACCGTCGCGTAGAAATCGTAGCAGGTCGCGACGTCGGTGACGCTGCGGCGGCCGAAGTCGTCGGTCGCGCCGTAAGACACGCCGCCCTTCACGCCGGCGCCCATCATCCACGCAGTGTAGGCGTCGGGATTATGGTCGCGACCGGTCGTACCGACCTGGTGGGTCGGCATGCGGCCGAACTCCGTGCACCAGATGATCAACACGTCGTCAAGCATGCCCCGCTGCTTCAGGTCGGCGAGCAGGGCGGCGGTGGGCTGGTCAAAGACCGGACAGTGGCGGTCGTAGTCGGCCTTGAGCGTGCGGTGGGCGTCCCAGTTGAGGAGCCCGTCGACCCCGCTGGCGCGGGAGGCGCAGTAGAGGCTGACGTAGCGGACGCCTTGTTCGAGGAAGCGACGGGTCAGGAGGCAGTTCCTGGCGTAGGCCGCCTTGAGCGGGTTGGCGTCCTTCGTGCCGTAGAGCGCGTGGACATGTTCCGGTTCCCGGGAGAGGTCGCTGACTTCCGGCGCGGCCAGCTGCATCTTCGCGGCGAGTTCGTAGGCCGCGATGCGGGCGCGGAGCTCGTCGTTGCCCGCGTGGGCTTCGGCGTGTTCGAGGTTGGTGGCGCGGAGGAATTCGCGGGTGGCCTCGTCTTCGGCCCGGGAGATCCCGGCCGGGCGGTCGAGGTTGCGCAGCGCCTGCTGGGCGGCCATGCTGACGCCTTGGTGGCGGGCGGGCAGGAAGCCGTTGCCCCAGTTGGCCTTGCCGTTGGGCGGCTCGCCGCGGACATCCTGGACGGAGACGTAGGTCGGGAGGTTCTGATTGAGCGAGCCAAGGGCGTGGCTGATCCAGGCGCCGCCGCTCGGGTAGCCCTCGCGGGTGAAGCAGGTGTTCATCGCGATGCAACCCGGTCCGTGGGTGTTGCTGCGCGACGTCATCGAATGGATGAACGCGATGTCGTCGACGTGCTGCGCCATGTGCGGGAGGTTCGAGCTGATCATCTTCCCGCTCTGGCCGGCCGGCGCGAAGGCCCAGGGTGACTTCATCAGGTTCCCGTTCTTGCCTTGGAAGGTCACCTCGACCGGTCCGGGCAGGGGAGTGCCGTCATATTTCTCCAGGAGCGGCTTGTGGTCCCAGAGGTCGATGTGCGAAGCCGCGCCCGGGCAGAAGATCTGGAGGACCTGTTTGGCCTTCGGGGCGAAGTGCGCTCCGGGCGGCACCGCCGCGCCGAGGTCGCTCATCAGCAGACGCGACAAGGCCAGCCCCGTCATGCCGGTGGTCATCTGGCCAAGGAAGCGGCGGCGGGTCAGCTCGAGGGGGTCGCTCATGGGGTCCGTCTATTCTACTCTCCTTCTGACAGACTACTACGCCCGATGTTTCACCGGGCGGCACTATCGTCTCACTTAGGCCAACAAGACCCCTTTTTCAGCGCGAGCGGAAGACGTCGCTAGTCAGGCACTCGACGACGAGGCCGCGCAGGCCGAGGCCCTGCTGCTTCACCTTGTCGTAGATGCGGTCGATCGCGAACTCGTCGGCCGGCTCCATGAGCCGTCCGCTGCCATAGGCGAGCAACGAGCGGATGAGGTGACGGGTGAACATCTCCTCGCGTTTGTCGTGCAGGATCCCGCGGAAGCCGGCGAAGTCCTGATAAGTCTCGCCCGAGGCGAACTCGCCGGTGGTGTCGATCTTGGGCGCCGGACCTTTCTTCGGCTTGGCGTACGTGGAGCGGGTTCGGCCGATGGGATCGAAGGCCTCCAGGCTGAAGCCGTAGGGGTCGATCTTGCGATGGCACTCGGCGCAGGCGCGGTCGGTGCTGTGCTTGGCGAGGCGCTCGCGGATCGTGGTCGTGCCGCTGACGTCGGGTTCGATGGCAGGTACGACATCCGGCGGGGGCGGCGGCTTGATCCCGAGGATGTGCTCGCTGACCCAGGCGCCGCGGGTGACGGGCGAGGTTTCGACGCCGTTGGCGCTCACCGTCAGCACGGCCGCCATGCCGAGCAGGCCGCCGCGATGCGGGGCGCCGCCAAGGCTGACCTTACGGAAGCCGTCGGCCAGCCGCAGGGTCTTCTGTTCGGGCAGGTCGTAGAGCTTGGCCAGCTTCTTGTCGACGAAGGTGTAATCCGCCCGCAGGAACTGGTTCACGGGGCGGTTCTCCTTGAGCATTTCGCGGAAGAACAGGCGCGCCTCCGTCTTCATCGAGGTGGGCAGGTCCTCGGCGTAGTAGGAACGATTCGTCTCGCGCGGGGGCGGCATGCCGCCGAGCTCGCGCAGGTTGAGCCAGCTGTCGAGGAAGCCGTTGATGAAGCCGTCGACGCGTCCGTCGGCGAGCAGGCGATCGACCTGCTTCTTCAGCTCCGCATCACCGGTGAGCTTGCCCGAAGCCGCCGAAGCGAAGAGGGCCTCGTCGGGCGGCGTCGCCCAAAGGGCGTAGGCGAGGCGTGTGGCGAGGTCGTGGGGGCGCAGGCGCCGGTCGTCCTCCGCGGTCACCTCGCTCAGGTAAAGGAAGGAGGGCGAGCAGAGGATGAGCTTGAGCGTGTCGAGCGCCGCCTGCCGGGGTGTGGCTTTCTCGGCGAGGCGCTTCTCATGCATCTTCCGGATCGTCGCCCGGTCGGCGTCCAGCAGCGGGCGACGGTAGGCCTTCGCGGCGAAGGCGAAAAGCTGCTCGATCGCCCGGTCCGCCCGGAAGCCGTCCTGGCCGAAGACCGCGACTTCCTCGGCTCCGCCCGCCGTCTCGGCCACCGGGCCTTGGACGACGATCTCGCTGATGCGGATATGCGGCAGCTGGCCCTCGCGGAGGATGTGGGCGCGGCCGACGCCCGAGGTTCCGATGGGGCCTTTGAACTCGTTCTTGTAGCGCTTATTGATCGTCACCACCGAAGCCCGCGACTCATACGGACCGTTCGGGAAGATGAAACGCGGGGTCTGGCCGGTTTCGAGCCAGACGCGGAACTTCAGGCGGGTCGGGGTGTTGTCCGGCACCACGCTGCTGGCGAGCAACGGCTCGATGGCCTGCGGGTAATGGATGTGGCCCTTCGTGATGTCGCCGGGCACGACGCCGAGGATGAAGGGTTCGGAGAAATCGATGCCGAAGATGGCGTGGTCGTAATGGGTGTCGCGGTGCAACGCCGCGGCCTCGACTTCGATATCATAGAGGCCGGAGACCGGCACGCCTTGCCGGAAATCCTCGATGTGTCCGTAGCCGCCTTGGCGCGTATCGGTGTTCGGCTGCTCGTAGAGATTGAGGTAGCGGAAGTTGAAGGCGCTCTTATGCGAGCCCGTCAGCTCCTCGTATTGGACGAAGTTCTTGTCGAAGCGCCAGGTCTGCGGCGCCGTGGCCGGCTTGCCGAGGCGGGTCTCGACGAGACGGTTGGCCGAGAGGAAATACTGGTCGACCAGGAAGCCGGAGGTGACCAGCGACTGGCCGATCGTGTCGAGGTGCCGGGCGGTCTTCTCCTTGGGGAAGTCGGCGGTGAGCCCGAGCGTGTCGACGCGACGGCCGAACAAGGTCTCCAGCGTGTTCTCATACTCGCGGTTGGAGAGACGGCGCAGGACCGTCCGCGAACCGGTGCTTTGCAGCGAAGCCTGGGCCTGGGCGGTGCCGTCACGGAGGGCCCGGATGACCGCGAGACGTTCTTCGTCGCCCGGCTGGTCGGCCTTCTTCGGCGGCATCTCGCGCAGGGTCAGCTGGTCGATGATGTCGCGGGCCTCGATCACGTCGGGGAGCGTCTTCAGCGGCAGCTTGAACTCATGGAAGGAGCGGTCGCCCTTGTGGACGTCGGCGTCGTGACACTCCAGGCAGTAACGGTTCAGGAACTGCTCCACCGATTTCGCCGGCGCATCGGCGGCGTGAACCGCGCCGGTCGCGACGGTCGCGGACAGGGCCAGCAGGCAGCGGAGGGAGGCCGCGGATCGGAATTCCGTAAGCAGGCTCACGACGACGGTCAGGGTCGGGAGGCTCAGGCGAAACGGCCCGTGCTGCTGCCGAAGGCTTCCGTCTCGACGCCCATCTTCTGGGCGATGTCGACGAAGAGGTTGCAGAGGGGTACCTTATGGCGGACCTCGCGCGAGACTTCGCGGAAGCTGCCGTGCTTGTAGCCGCCGCCGGCGAGGAAGATCGGGAGGTCGGTGTTGCGGTGCGAGTTGGCGTCGCCCATGCCGCTGCCGAAGAGGACGGTCGTCGAGTCGAGCAGCGAGCCGTCGCCGTCGTTGATCTGCGAAAGGCGGCCGATGAACTTGGCGTACTGCGCGATCTGGTAGCGCTCGAGGGAGATCAGGTGGGCGACGGACTCGGGGTCGTTGCCGTGGTGGGAGAGGCCGTGGTAGTCCTTCTTGATGCCGAGATGCTGGGGCAGGAAGTCGCCGCCCACCTCGAGCGTGGCGATACGGGTGCTGTCGGTCTGCAGGGCGAGCGCGATCAGCTCGTACATCAGCGGGAGGTCGTCGACCGCGTTGCGGTTGGCCGGCTTGCCGAAAGGGGCCGCCGGCTTGGGGAGGTGCGTCCAGCGCTGGCGCAGTTCGAGGCGCTTCTCGACGTCGCGGACCGAGGTGAAGTATTCGTCGAGCTTGGCCTTGTCCTCCTGGTTGACCTGCCCCGAGAGGCGCTTCGCCTCCTCGCGCACGGAGTCCAGGATGGAGGCCTGCACGCGGTTCTCCTGTTCGCGGCGCGTGCGGCGCTCCGCGGAGTCGCTGAGGAAGAGCTTGTCGAAAAGTTCGGCGGGGTTGGTGACCGGCGGCACGCGCACGCCGGACTTCGTCCAGGCGATCTGGCAGCCGCCGTGGATGCCGCCTTCGGAGCCGACCGTCAGCGAGGGGAAACGGGTCTGGTGGCCGATCTCCTCGGCGAGGAACTGGTCGAGCGAGACGTTGCCGTCCGCGCGGTTCTGCGCCTCGGAGTTGAGCACCCCGGAGAGGAAGGAGTGCACCGCGAAGTGGCCGCCCTTGACGCCGTGGTCGAGGCCGCGGAAGACCGTCATCAACGCGCGATGCTCCCAGAGGGGCTCCAGCAGCGTCGTCTTCTCGTAGTCCTTGCCGGTGGTGGTCGGGAAGAGCTTCTTGGTCTGGTAGCCGAGCAGGTTGCCGATCGCCACGAAGCGGCGGGCGCCGATGCCGGCGCCTTTGGACACCTGGACGGTCGGATTGCCGCTGAGCGACTTGGCGCTGAGCGAGCACAGGCCGGGGAGGGCCAGGGTGGCGCCCAGGGAGCGCAGGATGAAGCGGCGGCGGTTCATGTCAGGGCGGACTAAGGGGGTATGTGGATATTTTGCGATATGCGGACTTCCCGAAGCGAGCCTTTCCTTGGAGGGGAAGGGGCGGCTTGCGAGGGTCGGACGGGCCTCCGGGCGCTTCGGGGCGTCGGAAGGATGGTGCCTCCCGTTCCGACAGGCCGGACGTCGCAAAGTTCCCCTCCGGGGCCCTCAGGCCAGCAGGGGCTTGATCACCTTGGCCGGGTTCACCCCGGTGAGGCGGACGTCGAGGCCCTGGGACCTGACGCTCAGCCTTTCGTGGTTCAGGCCCATCTGATGCAGCAGCGTCGCGTGGATGTCGCGGACGTGGACGGGGTCCTTGGCCGCGCCGAAGCCGAACTCGTCGGTCTCGCCGTAGGTCATGCCCGGGCGGAAACCGCCGCCGGCGAACCACATGGTGAACGCGTCGATGTGGTGGTTACGGCCGGTGAACTCGCGGACCTCGCCCATGGGCGTACGGCCGAACTCGCCGCCCCAGACGACGATGGTGTCGTCGAGCAGGCCGCGGGACTTGAGGTCCTTGACCAGCGCCGCGCAGGCCTGGTCGATGTCCTTGGCCTTCATGGGCAGATGCTGCTGCAGGTTCTCGGTGACGCCGCCGTGGTGATCCCAGTTGGTGTCGTAGAGCTGGACGAAGCGCACGCCGCGTTCGACGAGGCGTCGGGCGAGGAGGCAGTTGCGGGCGAAGCTGGCTTCAGCGGGGTCCTTGATGCCGTAGAGGTCGAGGGTCGCCTTGCTTTCGCCCCGGAGGTCGATGACCGCCGGCGCGCTGGTCTGCATGCGGTAGGCCATCTCGTAGGCGTTGAGGCGCGCCGAGATCTCGTCGTCGCCGGTCTTGGCCAGGCGTCCGCCGTTCAAGGCGCGCACGGCGTCGATCACCTTCCGCTGTTCCGTCGCGGCCACGCCCTGCGGGTTGGTCAGGTTGAGGATGGGTTCGCCTTGCGCGCGCAAGGGCACGCCCTGGTAGGTGCTCGGGAGCATGCCGCTGCTCCAGAGCGAGGCGCCGCCGCGCGGGCCGCGCGGGCCGCTCTGCAGCACGACGAACCCGGGGAGGTCGGCGCACTCGCTGCCGAGTCCGTAGGTCATCCAGGCGCCCATGCTCGGACGGCCGAAGAGGCCGCTGCCCGTGTTCATGAACAACTTGGCGGGCGCGTGGTTGAAGAGGTCGGTCTTGCAGGTCTTGACGAAGCACAGTTCGTCGGCGATCGACGCGGTGTGCGGCAGCATGTCGCTCACCCAGGCGCCGCTGGCGCCGTGCTGCTTGAACTTCTTGTCGTGGCCGAGCAGGTTCACGCGGTGGCTCGAGCCCATGAACGCGAACCGCTTGCCTTCGATGAAACTGGCCGGGATGGGCTGGCCGTTGAGTTCGTTGAGCTTCGGCTTGTGGTCGAAGAACTCGAGCTGGCTGGGACCGCCGGCCATGAAGAGGTAGATGATGCTCTTGGCCTTGGGCTTATGGTGCGGCGTCTTGGGCGCGAGCGGATCGGCCGAAGCGGCGGGCTTGTCCTGGGCCAGCAGCGAGGAGAGGGCGATCGAGCCGAGGCCGACGCCGCAGTCGCGGAAGAAGTGGCGACGGGTGCGGTCGCGCAGGCGGAGAAGGTCAGTCACGGGTAATGGTCTCGTCGAGGTTAAGGAGGGCGCGCGCGGCCGAGAGGCGGTCGAGCGGGGCGAGGACGGCGAGCTCCGCGGGCTCCGGGCGACGCGAGGTGCAACGCACGAAGGCGGAGGCGAGGCCTTCCTTTTCGATCACGCTGGCCAGCGCCTGCGCGGCCTCGAAGAACGCCGGATCGTTGAGCAACGTCAGGGCCTGCAACGGCGTGTTGCTGCGGTTACGGCGGGTGCAGGACGCCAGGCCGTCCGGGGCGTCGAAGACCGCGAAGGCCGGCGGCGGGGTCACGCGGTAGGTGAAGGTGTAGAGGCCGCGGCGCGTGCGGTCGGCTCCCTTGCTCGTGTTCCAGACACGCTTCACCTGGCCGAGGGACATCACGCCTTCGGGGATCGGCGGATAGACCGGCGGGCCGCCGACCTTCTGGGTAAGGATGCCGCTGGCGACGAGCGCGGCGTCACGGACGAGTTCGGCGTCGAGGCGCAGGCGGGTCTGGCGGGCGAGGAGGCGGTTGTCCGGATCCTTCGCGGTCAGGTCGGCCCGGTTCGCGGAGTCACGACGATAGGCGCGCGTCTGGACGATGGTGCGGTGCAGGGACTTGAGGCTCCAGCCGCGTTCGACGAACTCCACGGCCAGCCAGTCAAGCAGCTCGGGGTGGGAGGGCGTCGTGCCTTGCGAGCCGAAATCGTTGTCGGTCTCGACGATGCCTCGGCCGAAGTAGGCTTGCCAGACGCGGTTGGCGATGACGCGGGCGGTGAGCGGGTTGTCCTTGGAGGCGATCCAGCGGGCGAGGTCGAGGCGGTCGACCGGTCCTTGGTCGGGCTTGAAGGCGTGCAGGACCCCGAGGACGC